>Ga0137433_1000200_pt1 | contig 35594 bp, 28 predicted proteins | sample EasRivERMZT840_2_FD_102335 | JGI IMG/M metagenome (GOLD analysis project Ga0137433, IMG submission 102335) | Soil microbial communities from meander-bound floodplain in the East River, Colorado, USA - East River MetaG ERMZT840_2 | ecosystem: Environmental > Terrestrial > Soil > Floodplain ...
CGCGGCCATAACTTTCTCCGCACCATCCTGCGTCTCGCGCGCGAGCGGACCGAGTTGAGGATCGTCAACGACCAGATCGGCGCGCCCACCTGGGCCCGCGCCATCGCCGAGATCACCGCGCGGATACTGGCATCCAACGGCAGCGGCCTGTACCAGCTTAGGGAGAAAAGCAGCCTGTATCACCTCACCGCTGCCGGCGCGACCTCATGGTACGGATTCGCGGAAGCAATCCTGGCTGAAGCCAAAGGCGTGCTCGGCAAATCCACGCCCAAGTTAATCCCGATCCCCACCTCCGAATACCCCACCCCGGCCCGCCGCCCGGCCAACTCCCGGCTCGACAACACCAAACTCACCTCAGCCTTTGGAGTAACGCCCCCAAACTGGAACCTGATGCTCAAAGCCTGCCTTCAAGAACTACGGGATTGAACAGTAAGCAGAAGATGTAATAGGTTGATTTGCAATCGGCGGGCAAATCTGGCCGCTTCACTCTGATTTCTTGTATATCTGAATTATCATCAAGATCGCGGAGAAATAGCGTGCATGTCCAAGCAACTTCTCATTCGGATAGGTTTCATCAATGTGCTCGAGGGCTGCCGACATTCGAAGGTCAGTCATCTCGTGTTCGCGTCATCAAGCTCGGTTTACGGCGCCAACACAAAGCTGCCCTTTTCGGAACAAGACAACGTCGATCATCCTGTCTCGCTGGATGTGCCAACAAAGAAGGCCAACGAACTGAAGGCGCATAGCCATGCCCATTTCGAATTCGTCAATGAACTGGCGATCCTATTCAATCGCCTTGGCCTTGACACCCGGGAAGTGCTCGAAGCAGCCGGGACCAAGTGGAACTTCCTCCCCTTCCGTCCGGGCTTGGTGGGCGGACATTGCATTGGCGTGGACCCGTATTACCTCACCGACAAGGCGGAGATGATCGGCTATCACCCGCAGATCATTCTTGCCGGCCGCCGCATCAATGACGGAATGGGCAAGTTCGTGGCCGAGCAGAAATTGAAGCTTATGGTTTAGAATGGCGGCCTCGCGTCCGGCGCGACGGTCAACATGCTCGGCCTCACTTTCAAGGAGGACTGTCCCGACATCAGGAATTCCAAGGTCGTGGATATCATTCTCGTACTCCAGGGCTTTGGCATATCCGTGCGGGTGCATGACCCGCTCGCGGAGCTCGAGGACGCGAGGACGGAATATGGCTTGACGCTGACCCCCATGGATAAGATACCCCCAGCAGATGCGCTCATCGTCGCCGTTGCGCATGGCAGGTTCGGCAACTGAGCCTTGACACGATCCGATCGCTGGTCAGACCCGACCATCTTGTTATCGACATCAAGGGCATCCTCGACCGCACCTCGCTCGAAGCCAATGGATTTCGCGTCTGGCGTCTTTGAACGGATGGCAAATGGGGGAAACTCGATTCGCCCTTCGACTTGCACTACTGCCTAGCGAGCATCTTCTACGGATGTAGAATCTTCTTCCTTGTCGGTTCAAGTCGGATGCAACGTCGATTTGGGCTCCAAGATTTACACAAACCGAATAACACGGCCTGAACGGGATGAGAAGTAATACCACAACTTATTTGGGTCGTGTTTCTTTCATTGCTGTATCGGGCACTCTCGTCTTGTCCCTTGTGGTACTGCTGCTCGGTTTCGCCTTGCAGTTGGGCATTTGGACGCGCACTGAAATCTTCCAAGGTCCATTCAGTCCAGAAGCCGCACCGTCTCGGATTTGCTTTATCGCTTTAGGTCGAGGCCTGCGTCCAAGAGAATTACTGAACACTGGTGGCGACGTTCCATCAAGTCCCTTCCAGTCTGATCTCAAGCTGTGGGTAAACGGACAGCTAGTCGGCCCTGCTCATGGGCTCCACGAGGAAATCCGGAAAACGGGGGATGGCCGATACAGCCACTGGGGCGATGCCCTTCTACTCTCCCTGCCGGACGGTGTGCCCAATTCTCCAAGCACTCGGATCGTCGCTGAATACTCGCCCAAGCTCCGCGACGGAGTGTTTCACGGGGCTTTATTCGGGCTGCTCCTCGGCGCGGCCTATTTCGGAGTCCGGTCCTGGCGCAATGACCGGGATAGTTTTCTACGCAAGGGAACTCTCGCGATACGGACGACAGGACTCGTTTTTGAAATGTCCCTTGCTGCCACGCTGCTGGGCGCCGGAGCTTACCTGCTCACCGTCCTCTACGGCATCGCCCAGGGGTTCTTCTTCCCGAACACCGCCGTATTTACGCTCGCCCCTTGGACCAGGGACATCGCAGCGCAGGAGCCGTATTCGCATTACTTGATCGCGCTGTATGCGATGGTCGGCGCCGTTCTGTCCTGGCTCGCCGCGCTCACGCCCCAATGGACGGACGCCCTCCGCCGGCGTGAAGATTCGCTGCAGCGGCTGTGCGGCCGGTACGGCTTCTTCGCTGTCCTGGCCCTGTACCTGTTCTCAGTGGGGGCCACGTGGCACGGGATTCCCAGACCTTACGACTTGAACGGATCGGCGATCGGCGGACTCGTCCCGTTCCTTGACGCCCACAGTTATTTCCAGGCCACCTTTTTACAGGTCATCAACAATGACTGGGGATCCTTTGGTGACCGGCGGCCGTTCGCGACTGTGCACCGGAACGTATTGATGTTCCTCTCGGGATACTCGAGTACGACATTCCTCTTCGTTCAGACCGTCACTCTCACGGCCGTCACCTACTTCGCCGCCCGCGCCGTGATGAACTGGCGGGGGATCTGGGCAGGTTTGACTTTCTTTGCGCTGAGTTTCGCGCTCGTGCGGCCCTATCTCACAACGAACCTCACCGAGCCGCTCGGATTGTTCTGGGCGCTGCTTGCCATTCCGTTCATCGTGCGTGCCCTGCGCACAGGCTTGCTGGTTGACGGCGCGGCCGGTTTTCTTGCCACCTCGGTGGCGTTGTTCACCCGCATGGGGAGCATGTTCACGATCCCCGCGTTCGGCATCTGGCTGGCCTGGACCCAGTGGCGCGACAAGCGCCGGTTGAAGTTCGCCATCCTGGCGGTCGTTGCCGTGCTTGCCGTCTGCGTTGGCGAGAGCCAACTCCTCAACAAGCTCTACGGCTCTGGAAAAGGCGCGTTGGGCTCAAACTATTCCTATAGCGTTTGCGGCCTGACGCATGGTGGGGATTGGACGACGTGCCTTTCTTTGTACCCTGTGGAAGGCCTGGAGCGGCGCGGTGCCACCGAAGCCGAAATAGCGCGATACCTTTATTTGAAGGCCTGGGAGAAGTTTCAACGAGAACCCTCGATTTTCATCAATCGGCTCGCTGCAACGGAGCGCTTCTTTGTCGATAATGTTCTCGAAAGGGCGTTCGTCGGCTATACCTATGTTCCGATCCCGAGGCGGTTTCCGATCCGCGCGTGGGAGCTCCTGGCCGTCGCGGGGCTGATTTTCGTCCTCGGGCGCCGCAGGGAGCGCCGCGAGCTATCGTTCTGGGTCTTCATGGCGCTGGGCATTCTCGCCTCTGCCCCCCTGGTAATCATGGACGATGGGTGGCGCGTTTTGTCCGCTAGCTTCCCGCTGATCGCGCTTTTCCTAGCGTGCGGCTTCAGCACACCTGCAACTATGCAACCACCCCGTGACCTGGCAGAAACGAGCTGGAAGCCCAAACTGGCGCTATGGGGTATGTTCCTCGTCCTGGCGTCGTGGCTCGTGGTCCCGGGTTTCGCCCATTGGCTCGACCCGATCGGCGCCCGCGCGCTCAAGTCGGTGACGGCTGCCGCCGATGAGCGTATCGTACTGGGCGGAAGATACATGGCCGGGTACCTCGTCGTGCCCGACGGAGAACCTGTCCCGATCCGCGTTCCGGCCATGCATCTTTCCGAGTTCAGGAAGATTTTAGAGTATTCCGGAAACGAGCAATACCAGAAGCTTACGGTCCCCTCTTCCTCGGCCGCGTTCGGCTTTGTCGCGACTCCTAGCGCCAGGCGCTGGCACCATGAAATCTTCATGGTTCCGCCCGAAGTCATATACCGGCGCGACGTCACGGCGTGGAGATTCAAGCTGGCGGACGGGCCCGAGAGCGAGAGCCGCATCTGGGCCCATGTAAGCAGCGCGACTCCGGTCGCTCCGGTGCAACGTTAAGGCCATGCTGCGCAGCCCGGAGCCGTTCGCGAATCAATAACGCCGCCCGCTTGTTACGCTTGCTAGTGCCTCGCGGGACCCTGGTGATAAGATGCATTTTCGCTCAGGGGACTCACAGTATCACCACGGTCAGGCATCAAAGGGAGATGCTAGCTTTCTCCGGCAGCCTCGTACACTGGAGAGAACTATCACCGGATGCTTCGCGCTGAATCACACATGATCTCGATCACGGTTCCTGTCTTCAACGAGCAGGAGAGCCTGCCCCAACTGTACTCCAAGGTTAGAGACGTCTTGTCCGGTCTTGGCCGTCCATGGGAACTGATCCTCGTCGATGACGGAAGCCGCGATGGCAGCGGACAGATAATGGATCAGCTTGCCGCCTCAGATCCGCGGATCAAAGTCATTCATCTCCGCCGTAACTATGGCCAGACCGCGGCCATGATGGCGGGATTCGACTTTGCCGGTGGGGACGTGATCGTGCCGATAGATGCCGATCTCCAGAACGATCCGGCTGACATCCCGCGGCTCATCCGGACACTCGATGAAGGATTCGATGTCTGCTCGGGTTGGCGCCGCGATCGAAAGGACACGTCCTTGACGCGACTTTTTCCAAGTTGGCTGGCAAATCACGTCATTTCGGTGGTGTCGGGCATCCGTCTGCACGACTACGGTTGCACTCTAAAAGCCTACCGGCGGGACGTCATCAAAGACGTCAGACTGTATGGGGAGATGCACCGCTTTGTTCCAATTTACGCTTCTTGGAATGGTGCACGGGTAACCGAGATTCCCGTAAACCACCACCCGCGACGGTTCGGGAAATCTAACTACGGTCTGGAACGCACGGTGAAGGTGTTGCTCGATCTCGTCGTCGTCAAGTTCTTGAGCAAGTATGCACAGAAACCGATGTACGTATTCGGGACATTTGGGTTGCTCAACCTGACCTTCAGCGCGGGCTTCGCCGGTTGGGCGATCTACCTCAAGCTATTTGAGAACATTTCCCTCATCCAGACACCCTTGCCGATCGTTTCCGTGACACTTGCGGTTCTTGGCGTCATGTGTGTGCTCATGGGGTTGCTAGCGGAGCTTTTGACGCGCACTTATCATGAATCACAGGCCAAGTCGATCTACGATGTCAAATCTACTCTCAATGTACCTGAGCAGAATATCAACTTGCGGTGACCCGCAAACATCAAGAGTCCGCAACGAATTGACTTACGCAGCCATACAAATCAAGTAGTTAAGTAGTTAAACAACGGGGTCTCTATTTTTTTGTTGGGCTCTAAGGTGGCTGCGTTTACTTTGCGCCTGCGGCAACGTTATTCCTTTCCGGTTATCGCGGGTCACCTGGCAATATTCGCCACGTTTATCAGTTTCGCTGCTGCCGTCTTCATCCTCCAAGGAGCGGAACCCGAGCTTTCCATAGATCACGTTGCCTACTTCAGGCTAGTTGACGATGTTAAGCGCGCCCATCCTGACGGTACTTATTGGAAGGGTATCAATTCACTCGTTCTCTACGGTGTGATTCTAGCGTTTCTCGAGCCGATCACAGGCTCACACATAATCTCCCTCAAGTGGATCCTGGCGACGGTGACCGTATTACATTTGTACGCCTTCTATTTGTTAATGACCCTGCTAACGGATCGGCGTTGGCAAGCTGCACTATTTTCGATCCTGGCCGCGTTCTTTGTAACCTTCGGTGCATCTATTTGGGGCGTCACTGATTTCTCGACATCCCTCCAGCGATCCCTTGCCACGCCCATCATCATCCTCACAGTGTGGTTTTTCATCCGGTACGATGCTCGCCCCATTAAATTCATCGTGATACCACTGCTCGTGGCATCTTCGATCATCCACCTCAGCACGCTTTACGTTGTCGCCGTGCTGGCGATACTTGAGCTGGGACACTGGGCGGTTTTGCGGCGATGCAGGCTCGATATTCAGTTGCTGGCATTGGCGGGGGCAATTGTTCTGGCCTATTTCGTCCGAGAAGGAATGGAACAACTGTTTCCAGGTCCGACACGCTATGTTGAGGCGTCGCTGAAGTTGGCCACTCAGTATCCATTATTTGGATCACTCCTTTCGCCCGCTGACGCGTGGGACGCGGAAGTGTTCGCTTTCCCTTGGCGGAATATGCCCCTGCCTTTGCCAACGATAGCAATCATCATTCTCTCGTTCGGGAGCATCCTGGGTTTGGCTACCGCCAGCGCCTTCTTAAGATGGCGACATGGCTTCGATCGCATGGATAAGATCATGCTTATTCTTGCAGGATCAATTTTGATCTTTAGCTACGGTCTCCAAACAGTGTTGTGGGTTGGACGTCAGTTCCTGCCAATCTACCCGCTCAATTTCGAGGAGGTGCGCGCGATCAACCTGATTATGATTCCAGCGATATATTTTGTGTTCCAGATCTTTCGGGTTGCGCTAATCCAACATCGAGTGAATTCGATTATCCTTTGCACAGGAATCGTGGTTATGTTCCTGGCACAACCCATCATCATTCTGCGCACACTTCCGAAAATCGTAAAGGAAGAGATACTCACTGCCGCATTGCGATTAAACCTTATCCGCAGCGATGATTCACTTCGCTTGCTATACGCAAAACAGGTCTTGGGACTTACCAATGGGGATAGGCGCTTCTTTTACTCAGCGCGCGGTGTCATTGAGTGGCTCAGTGCCAATGCCCCACGAGGAACAAAGGTAATTACTGACCTTAATGAGATGATCTTATTGAACGGTTTGGACATTCAGGCAATCGGCCCCTTTAACACGGTAGTTTCGATCGGAGTTACCGATCTCAACCGCGCACGCTGGAAGAATACAGTTCAAGACGTGAGCCAAGCGTTGTTGAAGCGCGATCTGAAACAAATTGAGCTCATCGCGAGCAAGCATGGTGCAACGCTTGCCGTCGTACCATGGGACCAGCCCGGCGCTCTTTACCAAGACAAGTATTATTCCATTGTCCATTTGGGATCCTAAGAGAACAGCTGTCATGTGTGGAATTGCGGGATTCGTCGGTGAAGGTAGCCCAGACCAATTGCAGCGAATGAACGCAGCCCAGGTCCATCGTGGCCCGGATGGCGAGGGCATGTGGTGTGACCCAGTCCAATGCGTTTACCTCGGTCACCGCAGGCTCTCCATCATCGACATCGCTGGCGGCCACCAGCCCATGTGGACTGTGGACGGCGATTTGGGCGTCGTGTTCAACGGCGAAATTTACAATCATCTCGAGCTGCGCAAGGAACTCGTCGTCCTCGGGCATCGCTTCCAGACCGACCACTCCGACACCGAGGTGCTCCTCCACGGATACCGTGCCTGGGGACCCGGCTTCGTCGGCCGATTGAACGGGATGTGGGCGTTTGCGTTGTACGACAAGGCTCGAAGGCGGATTTTCTGCAGTCGAGACCGGTTCGGCAAGAAGCCCTTTTTCTACTTCCTTCAGAACAGGACGTTCGCGTTTGCATCTGAGCTGAGCGCCCTACGCGAGCACCCTCTCGCTCCCTCGCGGCTGTCCCGGCGCGGCCTGAAGAAGTATTTCGGATACGGCTATATCCCGGCGCCGAACACGCTGCTCGATCAGGTGTTCAAGCTGGCCGGGGGTCACTCGCTGACGTTCAATCTGGATACCCGCGAGCTACGGATCGAGAAGTACTGGGATTTTGTGATCGAGCCTTTCGACTCCGTGCCCAAGGATCCCGAGGCCGAATGGGGGGAAGAACTGATCGAACTCCTCAGCGCGGCGGTGAAGCGCCGGTTGATGTCCGACGTGCCACTCGGCATCTTCCTCAGCGGCGGCATTGATTCCTCGTCGGTCGCCGCTCTTGCCGCGCGGTACATGCAACGCGCCCACATGAATTCGTTCAGCATCGGTTTCGAGGAAGAGAGTTTCGACGAGTCGCGGTATGCCAACCGGATCGCGGGGGAGCTCGGAACCAGGCACCATTCGGACATCCTCTCTTTCGACAAGGCGCGCGCCTTGCTGCCTGCCATCGCGACCCGGCTCGATGAGCCGATGGGCGACAGCTCCCTGGTCCCGACCTACCTCCTGTGCCGGCATACCCGCGCCCACGTCACCGTCGCGCTGGGCGGGGACGGGGCCGATGAGTTGTTCGCCGGCTACGATCCGTTCCGCGCCATGCGCGCGGCCGAGCTCTACCGAAAGCTGATGCCAAGGCCGATACATGAGGCCATACGTCTCGTGATGACCCGCCTCCCGGTATCGCACACCAACATGAGCCTCGACTTCAGGATCAAACGCACACTGCGCGGGCTGAGCTACGCACCACAGTACTGGTGTCCCATTTGGATGGCGCCTCTCGACCCTCGCGAGCTCGCGGAGCTGTTCGCGGAAGGGATTGAGCTGGAAGACCTTTATTCGGAGGCGATCGCGCAATGGGATGCCTGCCGCCAAGCCAACAGCATCGACAAGGTGCTGCAGTTCTACACCAAGATTTATTTGCAGGACGACATTCTCGTCAAGGTCGACCGCGCAAGCATGATGCACTCGCTCGAAGTGCGCGCGCCATACCTCGATATCAACGTCGTGGATTTCGTCCGGCGGTTGCCGCATCGGTACAAGTACCGGAACGGCGAAACCAAGTACCTGCTGAAGAAAGCCCTCGAGACGATTCTGCCGCGCGATATTCTTTACCGGCCGAAGAAAGGCTTTGGCGTTCCGATTGGCCCGTGGTTCAGCCAGAACAAGCTCGACTTCCCGGACCACACGAATTGGGGCGCCCTTGATGCCCAGCTCGTTTCCCGGAAGATCGCGGACCACCGCGCCAATAGGAGCGACGAACGCGCATTCCTCTGGAATGCCTGGCTGCTCCAGCAATGGGAGGCCGGCCGCGGTTCCAAGCCGGCGTTGTTCGTATGAGCTTGCAAGCTTCCCAAGGCTCGCGGGCACTGCGGTTCGCGGGACTAAAGACGTGACGGCTGGTGGGTCAACTCCATGAAGCTGCTGCTGGTCAATTATGAATTTCCTCCTTTGGGCGCCGGCGGATCTAATGCAACGTGGTCCATTGCCCAAGAACTCACTAAAGACGGGCATTCCGTAAGCGTATTGACCAGCGCGCACCGGGAGCTTCGAGGCTTTGCGGAAGAAAACAATGTACGCGTCTACCGTGTCCCCGCCCTGCGGAAATTCAGGGATCGCTCGAATCCTCTTCAAATGGGGGCCTTTTGTGTCGCTTCCCTACTCGCCGCAAGCAGGATCGTGATCATTGAGCGCGTAGAGGCATGCATCGCGTTCTTTACGATTCCATCCGGACCGGCAACTCTATTTTTGAAGAGACGATTTTATATTCCATACGTGGTCTCGCTCAGGGGGGGTGACGTGCCTGGCCACATGCCAGAATTAGATTGGTATCACCGGATAGTGACCCCTATTCGCCAAGCCATCCTTAAAAGCGCAGATGCTATCGTAGCCAATTCTCCGTACTTGGCACAGCGCTCTATGCAGGTAGACCCATTTCCGGTACAGGTTATTCCCAACGGCGTGGATGCGCAGTACTTTTCACCATCCGCCGCCGCGTCCAGAACGCGGGACAATACTTTCAAGTTTATTTTCGTCGGCCGTTTAAGCTCGGAGAAGAATCTCGGTTCGCTTCTGACCGCGCTGAAATCCCTGTCCACGAAAACGACCAAGCCCTTTATGCTAGACCTTGTGGGCGATGGTCCTCAGCGCAGGGAGCTCGCCAGACAGGCGGAACAACTCGACCTTTCAGAAAGATTGCGATGGCATGGTTGGGTCAATCGGGCGGCGCTTCGAGATCTCTACGCACAGGCGGATGCCTTGGTACATCCGTCCCTTTATGAGGGCATGTCGAACACAATACTCGAGGCCATGGCGTGCGGATTACCAGTAATCGCGAGCGATATCGGCGGAAACGAGCCGATCGTCATCGCTGGTCAGACCGGCCTCCTCTTTCGACTGTCCGAGCCCGACAGCCTCGTAACCGCCATGGGCGCACTCCTGGAGAATTCTCAGCGAGCTAGGGAAATGGGAGCAGCCGCTCGTAAACGGGTCCTCTCCGATTTCTGTTGGCGAGAAGTTACCAGAGAATATGTGAATCTGTTATCAAAGTCCGGCAAGACCAGTATCGGTCATGCAATTTGACTTTGGCAAGAACTGGACAGAGTTTGCCCGGAGCGCACTCACCCCAGAACGGGCAGTGCAGGCAAGGTCAAGTTTTTCGAAACTGCTGAATGGGATCCCTTTGCGAGGCAGGCGATTTCTTGACATCGGGTTTGGCCAGGGACTTAGCCTGCTATGCGCGGTCGAGGCGGGTGCGTTCGCCTTCGGCTGCGATATCAACCCCAAGTGTCGGGAAGCGCTGGAGAGCAGCAGCATCCAGTTCCCATTGGTACGCACCGATGAGATCCCGGTGGTAATCGGCTCGATTCTGGATGGGGAGGTCGTTGCGCGCATTGCGCACTACGGCGATGGTCACGGAAGGTTCGACATCGTCCACTCCTGGGGCGTGCTCCATCACACCGGTGATATGCGGCGCGCAATAAGGAATGCGGCGGCGCTGGTAAATGAAGGCGGGCATTTCGTGATCGCGCTCTACAACCGGCACTGGTCCAGTCTGTCATGGCTCGCGGTCAAGTGGCTTTTCTGCAAGTCGCCTGGCTGGTTGCGGCGCGTAATGATCGCGCTTCTGTACCCCGTAATCTGGGTCGCGAAATTGCTGATAACCGGAGAGAATCCAAAGAGGAAGGAGCGCGGGATGGATTTTTATTATGACGTAGTGGATTGGGTCGGCGGTTACCCGTACGAATTCGGCAGCGTCAATGAGATCATGGCCATCGTGGTACCGCTGGGTTTCGAATGCATTCGCGCCATCCCTTCCAACGTGCCCACGGGATGCAACGAGTTCGTTTTCCAGCGGTGTGCGCCCGATACGTGCTCTGCTCGGGCATGACGGAGAACCGCCCAAAGTCCGTCTCGGCGCGAGCGCAACTCGGCTCGGTTGGCCGCGTTGCACTGAGTGTTTCCCTACTCGCATGGCTGCTTTACTTGAGCAATACATCGCGAATATTGCAATTGGCCGAAAATATGTCTCTCTTGCTGCTTCTTGCGATTTTTGTGATCAATCTTTTCGCGGTATTTCTGTCCGCTGTTAAGTGGAAACTCTTGCTCTCTTCACGACCAGTCGGACTGCTATTCCAGCTAAACCTCGTCGCGGCGTTCTATTCAGTAGTGCTCCCCGGACAAATTGCGGGCGAGGTTGTGAAAGGTTATCGCCTTGGTAAGGGTGTTAAGGATAGCGAACTGGTCGTGGCGTCAATCGTTCTCGACCGAGCGACTGGCCTGATGGCAATCCTGATGACCGGGGTGCTAGGAGCGATGATAAGCACTGAGTCGCCGGCTATCTTTTTTCGCAGTGTTTTGGCAATGTTGTTCGCGGTGGGATTAGCAGGGTTGTTTGCTCTACGGTGGAGTCCCTTTTTCGATTTGACAGCCTCTTTTCTAGGCAAAGCCAGTTGCGCGGTCCCTCAAGGGAGTAAGTTTTTTGCCCAAGTGGGGGCTTTCATTGACGCATGGCGAGGCTACCTTGATCAATACCGACTGCTTGCCGTTACCATTGCGATTAGCGTTGCACAACAAACCCTCTACGTGTTGTGCATTGTTCTCCTCGCAGACCCCCTCGGCATTCGGGTCTCCGTTTATGACTGGTTTTGGATCTTTGCGGCCGTATCGGTCGCAGTGATGATGCCTATTTCGCTGGGCGGCGTGGGAATTCGGGAGGGTGCGTTCGTCAGCACGCTGGCATTGCTTCAGGTTTCATCTGAACAGGCCCTGACTTTGTCACTAACGATCTTTGCCGTACAGCTTGCAATAGCCGTACTGGGGGGAATACTGGAAGCATCTGGCGTTAGAGAGCGAACGCGGGCTTCTCACGATGAATAATGCCGAGTCTTCTTTGGCACACAGTCCGGCCGACCTGTGCGGTGATAATCATGAATGAATTCTCGCTCAGGCTGATATATTCCGCCGGGCTGTCGCTCCGTGTACTTTCAACCATGCTGGTTGTGGCGTCGGGTCTGGTGCTGGTCATGGCGCTGTCCAGCGCATTCAATACCCAACCTGAAAAATGGTTCGGCCATCCCGACGAATATCTTCATCGGAGCGCAGCACGATATTACTTGGATCACTGGCTGCCGCCAAAAGTGGGAGATCCCGCGACGATGGACTCCTACTCGAGAGAATACGGGCTTTCATACCTGAACGAGCCGGATATCGTCTACTTCCTCGCCGGTAAATTCGCAGCCTTGTTGAGCCCGATCCTCCCCCATCCCGATCATGCGTTCAGGCTGTTTAATGTCTTCTTATTTTCCATTCTCGCGCTCTCCTGCGCCGGACGCGCGAAGGAATCATTGGTCTTTCTTCCTATAGTTTTGTCTCCACAGATATGGTACCTATTCAGCTATTTCAACGGAGATGCGTTTCCACTATTTGTCTCCATACTTATTGCCTATCAGTTGGCGGTTCCTTCAAGCGCATTTAATCGATGGATGATGAGCGGTCAAGTTCGCACATACCTATGGGGTGCGATTTTGCTCGGCACGTTGATTGGTCTTTTGATCTTATCTAAGAAGAACTATTACTCCTTTCTTGCTGTCGTGCCTGCTGTTCTTGCGTTCAGGTTATTCGGGATTGCCGCCGGCATATTCACTTCATTGTTGCTTTTGTTAGCAATTGGCGTGCACTTAGGCCGAGAGACAAACTTATTAAGCTTTTCTCCAACAACGCTTTTCTCGGCCGCAGTAGGCATCATGACATTCATGCTTGTCACAATCTTTGCCAATCCAGATTCTCGGCGTCATCGTGCTGCGATTCTCTTAAAGCTCGTAGTGGTGGGTGGAATCGCGGCATTGGTTGCGGCACCGCGCATGATTGTTGATGACTTACAGCACGGCTCGCTTCGCAACAAGGATGCGATGGTAAGAGAAATGTCGGAGCAGCTGGCGCGATCGGAATACAAGCCTTCGAAAATTTATGCAGGGGACCCCGGTGGCTATTACGGCTCAGCGTTGAGGGCGAAGGAGCTGAAATTCAAGGATATTTTCAGGCCACCTTGGGAATGGCACATCAAGACCTTTCAATCCGCCACCGGCAATTACGGCTGGCTGGAGTTCAGGGCTCCGGGAATTTACTATCGCGTCGTGGGGCTGGCGTATTTGGCCCTTTTCGGTTACCTCGCCTGGAGGATCGCCCGTTCGGGCGATCGCGGGCTTCAAGCCCTGAGCCTTGCGGTCACCGGGTTCTCCGTGATATTGATCGCCATCGCCGCCTATTATTCGTGGACGAGGGATTTCCAAGCACAGGGACGATATTTATTTCCAGTCCTGGGGATGCTTTCTCTCATACTGCAATCTGCCAAGCGTTACGTAAGTGAACCGATTTGCATGGGTATGGCTGCTTTCTGTTTCCTGCTTTCATGTTATTCATTTGTTTTCGTGGGCCTTGCAGAGATTCCCAAGAGCGGCTTCTTCAAGACGATTTTTCATTGACTCAGGTGCGCTGTGGAATCCATTCCTGGCCGATTAAAGGGGACCTTTTGCCGCGCTGCCGGTATTCCGACGACGCCGACTCGGTTGATGGCGGCCACAATCCGGGCTGCAAAGATGTTCTCTGACCTGATTGAAACCATTCAATACCCAAGCTGCGATTGCGCCGATTTTTCATGCATCAGACCCGCTGCGTATCCGGAGGAAATTCCTCGAGATGAACTCGCCGCGATCTACCAGTCATCGAGCGACCATCAACTGCTCGATCAACTCTCGGAATGCAGGGGCTGCGGGCTGGTTAATCTTAATCCCCGGGTGCGCTCCAGCATCATCATGGCGGGCTATGAAGCCGCCGAAGATCCGACCTTTTTCAGGCAGAACCCCCTCAGAATCAGGACCTTTTCCCGATACATAGAAATGATCGACCAGCGCCTCCGGTTGCGGGAGCGTGGGAAGCTTGACGTCCTGGATGTCGGTTGCGCCGCGCGGCAGCTTCAGCATGACTGCTAGATTCCTGCATGCGTTCGCTCGTATTGCGGTCAAGGCGGCAATTTCCGCTGCGCTCATCGCTTTCGCGTTGCGCGATGTGGATCTGGCCGTTGTCCGCGCGCAACTTGCCGCAGCGAACCTCTACAGTGTGGCGGCTGCCCTGGGGCTGATTACCGGCATTTCCATGATTCACGCGGAGCGCTGGCGCGTCGTGCTCCGCCAGCTGCATTGCAGCTTGACCTTCGACCAGGCTCTAAAATATGTCCTGATCGGCTATTTCTTCAACCAGACGTTGCCCTCCACGGTGGGAGGAGATGCGTTCCGGATTTGGGGCGCATACCGCGGCGGGATCCCCATTCATGACGCGGCGTCTTCGGTGATCATCGACCGGGCGGTAGCGCTGGCCTCGCTGCTGGCAATGATCGTCGCCGGCCTGCCCTGGCTTTTCGAGTTGATCACCTCCCCGTCCGCGCGGTGGGTTACGGCGTCGCTGATCGTCGGAGGCGTCCTCGCGATGGCGTCCGTGCTTGCGCTTGGCCATTTTTCCGGGTTTCTCGATCGCTGGCGTATCGGCCGCATGCTGCTTGCGCTGATCACGCGCGCGCGCGCCGTCTTCCTGGACGTCAGGGCGCTCGCTATCGTGGCAGCGCTTACGATCGGCGGTTACACGATCGTGTCTTACGCGGTCCACCAGCTTGCGCGCGGCATTTCTGTCGATCTCGGGTTCGGATACTCGCTGTTACTGGTCCCGTTGATCACGCTGGTCACAGTGCTGCCGATATCAATTGCCGGCTGGGGATTGCGGGAAAGTGCCATGGTCGTAGCACTAGGTCTGATTGGAGTTCCGGCTGCGGCTGCATTTTCGCTTTCGATTCTGTATGGTCTGGTGGTGATGGCATCGGGCGTTCCGGGCGGCGTGATCTGGCTGGCCACGCGGCGCGACCCGGGGTCGATAGCCGCCGTTGACGTCAAGGATCCATTGAAGGAATAGCTGTGCCCGAAAACTCTCCTGCCAGCACCCTGTCACCGCGTAAAGCACGCGTACTCGAGCTTGCACAGCGCCTTGCCCCGGAGCGCAACCGGTGGATCGAGCGCAACGCATTTTTCTACGGGCAGGACGAAAAGTACATGCGGTTCCTCGTTCCGGAGGGGCTGCGGGTACTGGATTTGGGCTGCGGTACCGGGCGGATGCTCGCCGCGCTCAAGCCGGCGCGCGGTGTGGGCGTCGACATCAGCTCAAACATGATCGAGATCGCGCGCCGCGATTTTCCGGATCTCGAATTCGTGGTGGGCGACATTGAGGATTCCGCGGTCGTCTCGTCCCTCACGGGTCCGTTCGACGTCATCGTGCTGTCCGACACCATCGGAACGCTGGAGGACTGCCAGGCCACTTTCGAGCGTCTGCACGGGCTCTGTACGCCCGACACCCGTCTCGTCGTGGCTTACTACTCAAGGCTCTGGGAACCCGTGTTGCGGGTTGGGGAACTCATTGGCCAGAAAATGCCGATCCTGCAGCAGAACTGGCTGTCCACGGGCGACATCGCCAATCTGCTGCGGCTCGCAGACTTCGATGTGATCAAGCGGGAATGGCGCCAGCTTCTTCCCAAGCGACTCCTTGGCCTCGGAACGCTGGTCAACAGCTACATTGCTCCCTGGCCGGTGATCCGCCGTGCGTGCCTGCGCAATTACGTCGTCGCCCGTTCGATGAAAGCCCTCACCCGGCGCGCCCTATCGGCCACGGTCCTGATCCCATGCCGCAATGAACGCGGCAATATTGAAGCTGCAGTGACACGATTGCCCCGGTTTTGCGATGACATCGAACTCCTGTTCGTCGAAGGCCACAGCCGCGACGGCACTCTCGAAGAGATCCGCCGGGTGATGGCTGCGCATCCAGACCGGGACATCAAGGTGCTGCGGCAGAACGGCACGGGCAAGGGCGACGCCGTGCGCACCGGTTTCGCGGCGGCCCGAGGGGACGTTCTGATGATCCTCGACGCCGACCTCACCATGCCCCCCGAATGGATGCCGAAGTTCTACGAGGCGCTGGTGTCCGGCAAGGGCGAGTTCATCAACGGCACCCGGCTCGCCTACCCCATGGAGAACGAGGCCATGCAGTTATTGAATCACATCGCGAACCGCGTTTTCTCCTGGCTTTTCACCTGGCTCCTCAATCAGCGCTTCACCGATACGCTTTGCGGTACCAAGGTCCTGACCCGCAAGCACTACCTTAGTATTGCCGCAAACCGCGGCTATTTCGGGGATTTTGACCCGTTCGGCGACTTCGACCTGATTTTCGGTGCCGCGAAGCTGAATCTGAAAGTCATCGAGATCCCGGTCGCGTATGCAAATCGCACTTACGGCGAAACGCAGATTTCGCGCTTCCGCCACGGCTGGCTGCTTCTGCGCATGGTGGCTTTTGCTTTCCGCAAACTGAAGGCGTTCTAGAATGCGCGCGAAGCAGCAATCCAATGACCCTCAAGACCGTACAGGATCTCGGGCTCTCCGTGTCCGAAGCGCGAACAATTCGTGGCCGGCTGTAACTAGTGGGGCTTCGAAGTAATGCAATTGATATCCTTCATCGAGATCGACGTGCTGGGAGGGGAGTTACGCGTGATTCGAGGCGCGCGCGAGACACTGCGTCGATTTCGACCAACTCTCTTCGTGGAGTTCGATGAGCCAAGCCTGGCCCAGGCCGGCACCAGCGCCAAGGAGTTGTTGGGCGAAATCCTGGCCTTTGGCTACGAGCCGCATGCTATGACTGATTCCGGCTCGTGGATGCCGATCGAAGATGGAGAGCTTCGCGTGAGAATAACGGCGCGGGGCTACCTCGATCTCTTGTTGCTTCCCAAGGCCGGCAGTAATGATGCGTAGACTCCGGACAATCGGAAGACTTTGCAAGTTGTGACCTCGTAGTCCCACATGGCCAGAGGGATGATTGATGGACGGCGTTTCAGCCGCTTCAACGAAGTACCCGCCTACCTGCGAGAGTGCGGAGCGTGCCTCGTCCTGGTAATTGCGGCCATCGCAATGCTGACCGCGCAGTTCATCGCCACGTTTCTGGCGCCCGAAGACATGCTGAACCCGGCCTTTGGAACGGCATGGGCGCCGTACTCCGACGCCTTGAAGCCATGGTTACACGGTGGACTATCGTTTCTCTTTGAATTGCCTCCCCCAGACTACCTCTATCGACCAACCATCGGCGTGTTCTGGAGCGCCATCCTGGCCGCAACAGGGCGCGTGGAAATGATTCCGATTTTCTTTTCGCTCTGGTTGCTTGTCTTCATCGTTGGGGCGTATCTTCTGGCTCGCGACAGCGCCTTGCGAAATACCCTCGTGCTTTGGCTTTGCGTCAGCACGTTCTGCTTCTGGGATACGTGGTACACCCTGTACATCGCGACGACGAATGTCGACCTGGCCGCATTCGTGTTGACGGTGTCCGGCGTGATATTGCTTCTCCTTGTTCCGAACGACTCCAAGGGTGCGACTTGGGAACTCCTGGCGGGAAGTCTGTGCCTTGGCATCGCGGCGGCGATTCGCGGTCCGATGATGATAGCTGGCATCTTGATCATCCTTGTGCGCGTTTTTCTCATTGCCGGAGTCTCGTCGAGACTGCTACTTTTGAGCGCATTTGCGTTTGTAGGTCCGATTGCGTTTGACATTGTGCTGCAACGCCATTATGGGGTCGTGAACAACGGTGAAGTAGCGTTTTTTTGCGCGTACTTCGACCCCACTCACGGTTGGACGCCAGCATGCCACACCGAGTACCTGGCGCGAAGGCCCTCCAAGGCGGAAATGCTGCAAGGCTACCTCGGCTTTATTTCCTCAAGATCTGGCTTGCATCATCTGCTCTCAAGCCTCTATTGGCGGGTGTCACGGGACCTTTCCGTCCTTCAGTCTTCCGAGGTTCTGGCGTTGATCACGGCAATGGGCTTACTGGGTTCAAGAACGAAGATGAGCTTCTTTGCGGAACAGCCTTTTGATAGGGCATCTTCGAGCACTCCGTACTCACGATTGACCCATTGGACCCAAGGACCAGGCTCACCATTGCTGAAGGCAGTATTAGTGGCAGGGTCATTGCTGTTTCTGCGCAAGTTCGCTGGCGCTCACGAATGGAGCGGCCTCGCCTGGCTGGCCCTGGTAATTGCAGCTGCGCTCTCACTGCGGCTCTGGAACTCTCTCCTCTGTCTTGGTGGATACATCGCGGGCACGGCGTTCCTGGTATTGATCGGGCTTACCCAAGATCGGCTGCAAAACACGTTTGCCTTCACCCTCTGTTTGGGTGTGGGTCTCCTGATCATGGAGACGCGGCCGCATCGGGTGCGGGAATCGAAAGGTAACAACCGCGCTACCCGGGTATTCGCTGGGGCGGTACTGGCTTTAGTAGCATTTCTCTACCTCGGAAACTATCTGGCCCCAAGCACGCTTCGGAGTACCTATCAACGGGATATCCACGCTCGACGCGCTGCAATCAAGGTCTCGGATGATCGGACGGTGAATCGCAGTCTTTACTTTACCGGCGATCGTGTGCTCGTCTATGTGGAACATGACTCGCTACCCATCGGCGCTGTACGTGTTTATCGCAAGTTAGCTAACGAAGGGAATGTGTACAACACCTCTTTTCTCCAGCCGAACGCGTTTGTGGAATGAGTCACCCCGTTCGTGCGGATATCGAGTTTGACGTTGCAGGTGGTGTTGAAGAAAATACCGTCCCTATCCCACATTGGCTCACAAACCATACTTGTTGAACTCCGTGAGCGGATGAATATTCCGAGGTATCTCGAGATATTGTTTCTCGTTTATGATGACAACGTGCCGGTTTCAACAAATGATTGATCCTCTACCAGGGATCTTTACGTGCCCGATGTTTTTGCGGCAGCAATTCCTTCGGATCACGATCGGGTGGGGTCAGTTCGCGTCGATCTCATGGCGGGTAAAGCAGAGTGTCGGAGGACTTGAGGGAACTGCGCTGTGAGCATGCTAAACGGTGCACCTCGCGAAGCGCCGCTGTTGGCAATTCTTCATGCCATAGCCTCTTGGGACCATTCGCCAATCATGCGATGGATCGCTTTCGTAACTCTTGTCCTGCTCGCCTTAGTGTGCCTAGTTGTACTTGTTGATACCAATTATCTATACGTCTTTGAGGCTGATGCATCTGCACATGTAGCTGAAGCTCGGGCCTTCGCCGAGGTCCCAGTGACCCAGTTGCCTGTTCCCGGCGTGTACCCCCCCTATTTCGACGGTCTGAACTGGATCTATGCGGCGGGTTATCTCATTGCGAAGTTGGCGAGAACGATCGGATTGCTCGACGCAGCGCGATTCCCGACCAGCGAAAGCCTCGCGATCTTTGCAGTCCGATCTGTGAACCTTCTAGCGCAGGTTGGCTCCGTCGCCCTAGTGTTTCTCACTGTCGCTAAGTTGGGCAGAAGCACGCTTCTGGCATTCTTGCTTAGCCTGATATTCCTGTTCGATCCGCAGTTGCTTGGTATCGATCTACTGCGCGTTGATCGAGTCATTCTTTTTCTTTTCATACTTGTTTTCTCGTTTAGCCTGGAAGTGAACCACGGTCGTCAGCAACTGCTTCTCGACGTTGCCTTGGGCGTGAGTGCGGCGGCTTTGGTGATGACCAAGATTACATCCGTGGTCTTTTTAGTGGTACCGGCATTCGCATATTTGCAACAGCGGATCGTTTTGAAGGCCCCGTTGCGCCACGTATCCGCGTTTCTTGTAAGTCTGGCAGTCGCGTCCGCTTTGATAGCAATTCGATACCTTATGTTAGGTTGGCGTGATGCCGGACTCTTAGCAAGAACCCTTTTCGACAAGCTCTCCATGGTCGTAGAGTGGTACGCGGTGATGTCGAGAGAACCGTACCTCTATTACAACTGGGATGTATTTCTCCCGCTCGGCGGAACGTTCATGGCGATCTTCCTCCTTGCTTTGGCGGGGTGTTTTTGGGGATTGGTATGTCGCAAGAGTGCCGATGCCGGCTTAGTTCTGTTTCCGCTAGCAGTTCTGTCTCTCCTGGGCATCCCGGCATTCAAGTACGAACGCGGGGGATACGTCCTGATACCCCTGTATTTGTACGTGATCACGTACGGCGTGTGGGTCCTGCGGGATGAACTCACCCGTGTGTTTCCGCGCGGCCGGATGGGTCTTTGCATATCGGGAATTGTCATAGCTGCCGTGCTGTTTTTCCCTTTGCATCATGCTTGGAACGCTTACCAACGCACGCGCTTGGAGTTTTCAGCCAGAGGCGAGTCAATAAGACTGACGCGAATTGTTCCCCGAGAATGGTTCGTGAAAAATGTGCCAGCGACAACGAGAGTCGCAATCTTCATCAACTCGGAGTGGGCTGATCCACCCATCTTCGATTTGGGGTACGATTTTTCTCCCGCATTGTTGAACTTCCCATACCTCGACGCCGACAAAATGGGGCGCTTCTTGCCCCCCGCCCCAGATACACTCCCTCAAATTGCTGATGTAATCGTCTTGAATAGTTTTCATAGATATACGTACACGGCGCTTATGAAGAAGTACGGTCACGACAAGGTGGCCGTCGAGTGGGAACGGTTCTTCGATGAGTTGTATCGGCGCTTCCCGCACTTGCAATTCAAGGCACCGAGCCCCAATTACGGCGTTGATCAAGTAGACATCATCGTCCTGAATCCATCATTACTTGCCAGATAGCTAGCTGTGATGATCGCGACCGTTGACTCGCGCGCCGCCATGCTGTTCATCCGCCGTTCGCGGGATACGCGCCGATGATGTCGTTGATAATCGCGCCCGAGCGGTTTTACCTGCAGCATGTCTAGGCGGCCCTCGCCATGACCAGCCTATTGCGCCAGGCTCTTGCCCATCCCCTAACGCGCGGGCTCGACATCGACTCGCCGGCGACTACGGCATTGCGCCGCAGAATCGTCCGTGAGAAGTCTTTCCTGCGAAAGCTCTACGAAGAGTGGTACCGGCTGATCGACGCCGCGCTCCCCCGGATCGATGGCATGGTACTGGAACTGGGCTCAGGCGCCGGCTTTCTCGACGAGTTCGTTGATGGCCTGATCACGTCAGAAGTGTTCCCCATGCCCGGCGCGCGCCTGGTACTGGACGGAACGAGACTGCCGTTCCCTGCTTCCTCGCTGCGCGCGATCGTGATGACGGACGTCTTCCACCACATTGCCGCGCCGCGCGCTTTCCTGTCGGAAGCGGCGCGCACCTTGAAGCCTGGCGGGGCCATCGTCATGATCGAGCCTTGGGTTTCCGCCTGGTCGCGATGGGTGTACCGGCATCTCCATCATGAGCCCTTCGAGCCGGATGCGGTCAATTGGGAATTTCCTACCACAGGACCCCTTTCAGGAGCGAACGGGGCACTGCCGTGGATCGTCTTCTCGAGGGATCGTACCCTGTTCGAGAGCGAATTTCCTGCGCTCCATGTCCGCGCGATTCAACCCATGATGCCCGTATCCTATCTGCTGTCCGGAGGCGTCTCGATGCGCTCGCTCATGCCTGGGTTCATGTATCGCCCGTGGAGAATCCTCGAGAGGGGTGTTGGCCCCCTCACGGACTACTTGGCCATGTTCGCAATGATCATCGTCCAGGCCCGGCGTTAATACGCCTCCCTGCTCGATGGAACCATGTTGCATCGAGCAGAGGAAAGTGCTGTGTGCTATTCATCAGCCCGCTTTCATTCCACCAGATACGACAATTTGCCGCCACGAACCTCGAACCGTCGCTCGTGGAACGCGCAGCGGCTGTCACAAGAAAATGTCCTCGGGCGCATTGTTCGTAGTTGGCGGAAATACGGTTCGCATCTGTCCGCTCTTCGGTCACGACCGTCGCGAGGGCAATTGACAAGCCTGAACTGTTCTTGTGCTCAAGCGCTCTTTCGAAACGATGAATCCCGGGCAGCTCCCTCACCGAGCGCTATGCATGATGTTGTTCATGGCGTCGGCGCTTGTACTGGTGATGTCGGCCTCGAGCGCGTTCAACACCCAACCAGAGAAATGGGTCAGCCAGCCGCTTGTCTCGTTCGGGATCGCGGTACACAATGCGGCGCAGCCGCTCGGGATAGCCCTGGTGGGAATAGAACACCGTGAGTTCGACCAGTTGATCGCAGATGAGCCCGGTGCTGCGATCCACGGGCTGGGAGAGCAAGCGCTTGAACTTCGAGTTGGCCTTGGCGCGAGTGACGAAGAATGCCACGGCTGAAATCAACCGCAGAAATCTTGCGTCTTTACACGGCCTCGGTCGGAATCGGACATAGTCTGTCAGATCAAGTCGCGACCACTACATATATGGTGAATATGTGATTGACCTATTGAGAGGAGGTAAACTTAACCGCCCATCCGTCCAATCACCGAATCAATATACTTCCCTCTGCACATCACTTATTACTCATCACCCGTGATGAACCCCCACCAGCAGCGCCCTGCCTCACCGCTCGAAATCGCCCGAAGCTTCTGGCGCAATCGTGAATTGATCTGGCAGCTGACTCGCAGGCAGGTAATTGGTCGCTATCGCGGTTCACTCATGGGATTGGCATGGTCGTTCTTCAATCCCATTCTCATGCTGCTGGTCTTCACATTCGTTTTCAGCGTGGTGTTCAAGGCACGATGGGGAATCGGGCCCGATGAAGGCAGGACCGACTTTGCCATCATTCTGTTCATTGGCATAATCATCCACGGGTTGTTCGCGGAATGCATCAACAGCGCACCAAGCCTCATTCTCTCGAACGTCAATTACGTGAAGAAAGTGGTATTCCCGATAGAAGTACTGCCCTGGGTGGCAATGGGCTCTGCGCTTTTCCATGCTGCCGCGAGTCTGACGGTCTGGGCGGCGTTCTACCTGTTGATTTACGCCAAGTTGCAATGGACCGCCGTGTTCCTTCCGCTCGTCATGGCGCCGCTGATCATCGGAACGATGGGAATCGCCTGGTTCCTGACTTCTCTGGGGGTGTTTGTACGCGATATCAATCAGGTCATCGGGGTGCTAACCACAGTCCTCTTGTTCGTCTCGCCGGTTTTCTACCCGGTTTCGGCCTTGCCACAGAAATTTCAGCCGCTACTTCAGCTCAATCCACTGACTTTTATAATCGAGGAAGCACGCAACGTCCTCATCTGGGGACGGTCGCCTGATTGGAGGGGCTGGATCATATATGTGGCTGTGAGCCTGGTGATTGCCTGGTTTGGTTTCTGGTGGTTCCAGAAGACGAGAAAAGGTTTTGCCGATGTCCTCTGATGTTGTCTCCGTCCGCGTCGAAGACCTGAGCAAGTGTTACCAACTGTACGACGCGCCAAGGGACCGTTTGAAGCAATTCGTCCTGCCTCGCCTCCAGCGTGCTACCGGGCAACCTCCAAGGACCTACTACCATGAATTCTGGGCGCTACGAGATACTTCGTTCGAGGTAAAGAAGGGGGAAACCGTGGGCATTGTGGGCCGTAACGGCTCCGGAAAGTCCACCCTTCTCCAGCTTATTTGCGGGACCTTATCGCCGACCACAGGAACGGTCGAGGTCAATGGTCGGGTCGCGGCTCTGCTCGAACTGGGATCCGGATTCAACCCGGAATTCACCGGGCGCGAAAATGTCTATGTGAACGGCTCGGTGCTGGGCCTGACGAAGAAGGAGATGAACGCCAGGTTCGACGATATCGTCAGGTTTGCGGATATCGGGGACTTCATCGATCAGCCGCTGAAAACATACTCCAGCGGAATGTCCGTACGCCTGGCGTTTGCCGTAATTTCACATGTCGACGCAGACGTCCTGGTAGTTGATGAGGCGCTGGCAGTCGGTGATTCCCGCTTCCAGAAGAAATGCATCGACCACATCAACGGCCTGAAATCACGTGGAACGACGGTGCTTTTTGTCTCCCACGCCCCCGAGCAGGTCAAGAGATTCTGCGATCGGGCATTATGGTTGAACCGCGGCCGGATCATGGCAATCGGCACGAGCCCCGCTGTTTGCGATCAATATGAAGCTTTCAATGACGCGCAGGATCAAGATGTTCCGGACCGGCATTCCGCGTTACGCTCAAACGCCGGCAAGCTCGCAAAGATAAACCGGCTCGAGATGGCGTGCTCCGAGATATCGCCATTCGATAGGTTCGGTGTTGAGATCGAATACGAGGTATATGAGGACTCCATAGATTCTTTCCTGGTGGGCATCTCGATCAGACGGCAATCGGACAATCTTTACATTTTCGGCCCGAACACATCTCTGGACAACGTCGAGGTTCCCAACAAGCGGGGAACGCATCATGTGCGGTATGAAATTCCTTCCCTGCCTCTTCTCGGCGGAACTTACTACGTCGAAGCGGGCTTGTTTACAGACAAAGGACTGGTCTGCCTGGATTACTTGCCGATCGCGCGCGTTTTCGAGGTGAGGGCAGATTATTTCTGCGAAGGCCTGGTTCACTTCGAGCACAAATGGACAGTTACGCCCGATGATTGAGAATACCGCTCTGTCCTTTGATCAGTATCAGCGCTATTCTCTTGCGGCGGAAATCATCAATCTGCTGCACCAGTCGCGCCCCTGCCGGATCATCGAGACCGGCGCCAATTATCATTCAATTATCGCGCATTTTCTCCCCGATGCCGAACTGGTGCTGCTGGACCAAACCGTCCCCGATGGGATCAAATTGCCGCCCAATTTCGTTCTGGGCGACGCCACCAATCTGGAGTTCCCTGACTCCTCATTTGACTTTTCAATCTCACTCGACGTCCTGGAGCATGTCAATCCTGAACTTCGAGGCCGCTTTCTGGAAGAGCATTTTCGGGTCTCCAGAAATGGCGTCATTGTCGCCTGTCCCATCGGCTGCGACGAAACGAGGGCCGCGGAGCTCGAGGCGAACGACGCGTGGAAAACCCACTTTGGCAAAGGCCACATTTGGCTGGATGAACACGCCAGGTACGGATTGCCCACTATCCACGGCATCCTGGAATCGGTTGCAAAAATCACTCCGCATGTGTTTTCATTCAACCATGGGAGCCTCAATTATTGGCTTCCATTGATGAAGCTTCACTTCCATAAGGAAGCCCATAAGGAACTTGCCGTTGGCGTTTCGGAATTTGATCGTTTCTACAATCGATTCGTGTCGTCCTCGGATTTCGGCACGCCTTCCTATCGTCAGTTTGTCGTCATGCTGCGAAGCCAGGAGGATGTCCAGAAGCTTGAGAAGCATTTTTCGGCGCGCTTGAATCATTCCCCCGTAAGCGGCGATTACTACGGTAGCCTCTTCCATGCCTGGGCCGCCAGCGTTGAAGGCATTAGCGCGAGCCATGCGGCTCTCAACCAAGCCGTAATCGAACGCGACGGGCGAATCGCGCATCTTAAACTGGTCGAGTTAAACCGCGATGCACTACTTGCGTCGACGAGTTGGCGTCTGACCGCACCTTTACGCATCGTCGGAAAACAATTAGAGCGTGCCGCGCATATCTGGAGACTCCTACCAAGGATTTTAACCATCGGAGGAGGCCTGAGAGGATCCCTGATTAAGGCCCTGCGGGTGCTGCGCGACGAAGGGTTGTTCGGTGTCAAGCAGCGCATAAGATATGTCGCAATTGGTAGACCACCTTTACTTCACTCATGGATTCGGCGTTACGACACATTGACGGACGCTTCCCGGGCAACAATCAAACAGATTATTGCGAAACTTGCGATTAAGCCCGTCATTTCAGTGGTAATGCCTGTGTATAACCCCAGGCCGGAATGGTTGCAGGAGGCGATTGAGTCGGTTCGCAGCCAACTATATCCGCACTGGGAACTTTGTATGGCGGATGACGCATCAACGGATCCGCGAGTCCGCGAGCTTCTGGAGCAGTACGCGCGCGAGGATACTCGGATAAGAATAGTTTTCCGCGAAAACAACGGACACATCTCGGCAGCCAGCAATAGCGCGCTGGCTCTGGCGACGGGGGAATACATTGCCCTGCTCGATCACGACGACGTGCTAGCCGAACATGCATTTTACTGGGTCGCGGACGCCATCAACCGGCACCCGGACGCCGGGCTCATCTATTCCGACGAAGACAAGATTGATGAACATGGGTCTCGGCACGACCCTTACTTCAAGTGTGACTGGAATCATGATCTGTTTTTGTCGCACAACTTGGTCACTCATCTCGGCGTGTACCGAACGTCACTTGTTCGATCTCTCGAAGGCTGCCGCGAAGGATTCGAGGGGGCTCAGGACTATGATCTGGCGCTTCGTTGCATAGAACGTCTGCGTGCCGATCAAATCATTCATATTCCGAGGATTCTTTACCACTGGCGTTCACACAAAGGCAGCACTGCACAAGACGCAGCGTCCAAGCCCTACGCAGTTCTGGCGGGTGCGCGCGCTATCAACGAACATTTCCAGCGCGTGAAAATTCGGGCTACGGCAGAGGCTCTTCCGCAAGGGCATTACCGGGTTCGTTACGCTTTGCCAAGTCCGCCGCCATTGGTGACCCTGATAATTCCGACGCGCAATGGATTGGCACTGCTTCGGCGATGCGTAAGTAGCGTTCTCGAAAAGACGGATTACCCAAACTACGAAGTACTCATCGTAGACAATGGATCAGATGATCGGGATGTACTGGAGTTCCTGGACAGGGTTGTTGCGGACAGGCGCGCTCAGGTTCGCAGGGATGACAGGCCGTTCAACTTTTCGGCGCTGAACAATAAAGCTGTAGAAGTAGCGCGAGGGGAACTCGTTGGCTTGATTAACAATGACATCGAGGTTGTGAACCGTTCCTGGCTTACTGAAATGGTAGGCATTGCCTTGCAACCGGGCGTTGGCGCCGTGGGCGCGCGGCTGTGGTACCCGGACAATACATTGCAGCACGGGGGCATCGTGCTTGGCGTTGGCGGAGTCGCAGGACACAGCCACAGGCGCCTCCCGAGAGGAGCCGACGGTTACTTCAACAGGGCGAACCTCATTCAGTCCCTATCCGCCGTTACAGCAGCTTGCATGATTATCCGAAAACGCATTTACCTGGAGGCTGGAGGGCTTGATGAGAAACACCTTGCAGTCGCATTCAACGACGTAGATTTTTGCCTGAAAGTGAAGGAGTTGGGCTACCGAAACGTGTGGACTCCATATGCCGAGCTATACCACCACGAATCAGCGACAAGGGGTTACGAGGACTCTCCCGAGAAACGAGGTCGGTTCGCAACAGAAGTGGCATACATGAAGCAACGTTGGGGCACCATACTCCGCAACGATCCGGCCTACAGCCCTAATCTCACCCTGGATCGGGAAGATTTTTCAATTGCCTGGCCGTCGAGGCTGGAACAAAAATCTTCCAGATGACGAGGATCTAGCGACAACCGTGCCGTTCATCGCAACCCCTCCAAGCGAAGTATCATGGATAGAGTAGACAAAGTTCTGTGTTTTGTTGACCGTCAAGGATTGAGTTTGGAAACTGGCCTCATCTGACTTCCTTGCGCGTGCACGCGAAGCGGGACATCGAAACGTGCGGACCCCCTATGCGGAGATGATCCACCATGAGTCCGCATCGCGTAGTCGTGAATCGACGCCAGAACAGCAGGCACGGTTCGCGACGGAAATTGACTTAATAAAGAGGCGGCGGGTCAAAGTGCTGACAAGCGACGCCGCTTATTCCGTAAATCCAAATCGTGTCGCCTGTAACAAGAAAATAGTGATCCGGCAATGAGAAGCATCTTATTGACCATATCCAACAGCGCCGGAGCGACACTGGCGGTCGTCTTGCTCTCGGTTCTGACCGTCGCCGTTCTCACCATAAGCACAAGACCAGCGCTGGTGTTCGAATACTTGACGGACAAGCCCGCTAATGTACAAGTCTTTTACGATATTGGAAAAGGCCTCAAGGAGGCCCACTCGAGTCTAGCCGCGTTCGTCCCCAAACAGGGTGACTGGCAGGTAATGCGGCTGGACTTGCCGCGCGAGAAGATCCATCACCTGCGGCTGGAACCTGCCGACCGAGCCGGAAGCTTCAGGATAAGAAACCTCCAGATCGTGGGAAGCGATGGGGCAATTAAACTGGCGATACCCCCTGATACCATCCGGCCGGCGCAGCAAATTCTTTCGATGGAAATACGCGGTCCAGAACTGGAAATAGAAACGGTTTCGGATGCGTATGACCCTATTCTTGAGATTCCTGTAAAAGGTGGAATAGACCTTAGCCGAAGAAGGAGCTGGGACATCGCCTCGGCACTGCCGTCCGTCCTCATATGGGTGTTAGTTTGGGGCGCAATATTGCTGATTTGTTACCACGCCCCTCGCCTTCTTGCCCGAACTGCGCTCTGGAACAGCTTCCGGCTAAGGCCGAACGTCATGGTGTTGGCAGCGGCGATCCTCGGCGTGACCGTGACCTCCGCACCGGTGATATTCGCAGGGAAATCACTGCTTTCGGTCAAGTACGGGACCATCTTGTTCTACGATCGGTGTCCGACACTACCGAACTATTCTGAATGCTCGTTCGAAAACGTCCATGAATCCGACGTTGGAGCCATGGCATGGTCGCACTTTCCTTTGGCCGTCGCCCAGGAACGGGCAATCAAGCAGTTCGGTGAATTTCCGTTGTGGAACCGCTTTAACTCTGCCGGCACCACCATGATTGGACAGGGACAGACGATGTTGGGCGATCCGCTCAACTGGCTGACATGGCTAACTGGCGTCGAGGCGGTCACCTTCGACATCAAGTTTCTGATACTGCGAATCGTATTTGCAGCTTCACTGGGAATGGCGGTCTTCGTGGTGACGCGGTCGGCTGTGGCCTCGGTAGCGCTGGCGTTCTTCGCTCCGTTCGTCGGCTATTTCATGATGCGCATCAATCATCCGGCCGCTTTCACGTTGTGCTACTCGCCGCTGATTTCATTGGCCTGGCTGAAAGTGATCTTTGGCGAGAACGAGGCATCCCGGCTTAGATGGCTTGGCGGCCTGATGCTTGCGAATTGGCTGGTTTTGAACAGCGGGACTGTGAAAGAAGCCTACATGTCAATCATCGTCTTAAATGCGATCGGCGCCGTCCATTTCGTCGTGGAATGTTCGCGCTTTACCACCAAGCTAAAAGCGTGGCTGGCTCTTCTGGCCGCGGCGGGCGTCTGTTTCGTGATGATCGCCTCGCCGGTGTGGAGCACGCTTCTGGATGCCATTAGGGCCGGAGGTACACAATATGACGCCCCGGCTGCGTGGCAATTTCCACCGTGGTTATTCCTCGGATTTGTCGACAACGCCTTTTACTTGTCCGGAATCAATAATTATTTTCCGGCGGTAAACGCGTTGTTGTTTTCGGGCACCGTGGCAGGAATTGCCTGTGCGACGCGCATGGAAAGGCCGGAAGCGCGGCGTTCCGCGATCGTGCTCGCCTTGGGGTGCGGTGCGTTATTCGCAATTGCATTCGGAGTTGTTCCGGAAAAGTGGCTGGTGGCTGTTCCTTTCGTCAAGAACATCCATCACGTGAACAACATTTTTTCCACGATCCTGATCATTCCGATCTCCATTTTGGCAGGGATCGGCTTCGGACACCTCGATGCCCAAACAGATCCGAAGAAACGAAGGCAACTTGCACTTCTCACTGCCGCCGTATTTCTAGCGCTGGTGATCCTATACGTTTACTCATTCACTGGAATCGGGGGTCGCACGCTCAGGCAAATCATTTTTTATTCAGCGGTCGTGCTGGGTAGCGCAGTGATTGCGCCGTGGCTGATTCTTCGCCTGATGAGAGGGCGCTTGTCTTACGTGGGAATCGGGGCCTGCCTGATCGTCACGTTATTGGTAGTCGGGCGTGGCGTAATGTTCCCCCCCAGCCGGCTTGATTCCATTCTGTTCAATCCACGGGAAAGAGTGAGCCTCACGGTCCGTCCGCAGATCGTCGATCAACTGGCCAGGCAAACCGCTGTCGAACCGACAAGAATCGTCGGTTTGGGAAACGTTCTCTTGCCCGGATACAACGCAACCCTCGGCCTGGAAAACATCAGTGGGCCTGACGCGGTCTGGAACCTGCGATACAGGGAGCTCACCAACGCATTGAAGATGCCTTACGAATGGAATTGGAGAATGGTGTTCGATCAGCACCATCTCAAGACTCACGCGAGTGCGCTCGATCTCCTGGGCGTTGGATTCATCCTATCGCCCGTCAAGATCGTTGATGTGGTCGGCGTTAGGCATGTCGATAACGACGGGCGGGTGTACGCATACTTGCGCGATAGCGCATGGCCACGCGCCTTCTATACAGATCGGATCGTTACATACGATACGGTTCAGGCGCTCGCTGAATACCTTGGCAAGAGCAATGGGCGGCCCTTTGTTGCCCTGGAGCGCCGGGCCATTGAAGGGACCCCACTGCTCCAGCAGACTGCAGGGAAACCTGCCTTCACCGGGAACGCTGTGGTCAGGGCGCGAAATTATGTTCTTACCAACAACTCGACGAGTTTCACAATTGATGTCCCCGCCCCCGGTGTCGTATATCTCGGAGAAACCGATGAGCCCCGGGATTTTGTAGCCACAATGAACGGGGAATCCGTGTCTTATCTGACGGCGAACCATGCGTTCAAGGCTATAGTTGTCGACAAGCCGGGGACATATCGCATTACCTTCCGCTATTGGCCAGCCCGCTTGAGCTTGTATCTGGCGATAGCTGCCATAGGTTTGGCTCTATGGCTCGTGATACTCGTCGTTTACTGGACACATTGCCGGAGAGAAAGTGAAACCGCAACCTCTCGGGGTAATAGCGACCCCGGACGGGCGGGGAATCCGGGAAATTCATGAGGCGCGAGCGATGGATAGCCCAACGAGACAAGTGAAATCCGATGGCCGCGGTTCTTGCCTTGTCTGTGGTGGGAGAAAAATTCACTATGACTTTTCCCTTGGTAAACTCCGCGTCGAGGAATGCGCGAATTGCGGGCTGATGCGCTTGAATCCTCAGCCTACGGACCGGGAACTGACGGAGATCTATGGTCCCGATTATTTCCCGTTCAGCGATGACCCTGAGGGCCAATCGCACACGAGCGAGTTGAAATCGTGGACCGCCGACCATTATCTCGACCTGCTCGCCTCCTATACGGGAACCCCGTTGACAGGACATTTGCTGGAAGTCGGGTGCGGTAATGGCGATTTTCTGGTGAGGGCGGCGGCCCGAGGTCTTTCCGTTACGGGAGTCGATCGTTCCGCACATTTTGTGGAGACCGCATCGGGGAAACTTGGCAACCGTGGCAGAGTGATCTGCGGCGACATCGGCCAGGTGCTGGCTTCCGGAACTCGCTTTAATTTCGTAGTATTTACGGACGTCCTGGAACATGTGCGGGATCCTCGAGCATTCCTTCGCGACGTACACGCCCTGTTACTGGAAGATGGCGTAGTCGTGGCGGTCGTGCCGAGCCTGGATTCCGCTTCCGCCCGTCTGATGAAGGGCAAGTGGATCGAATTCAAACCGGAACATCTTTGGTATTTCTCAACGGCCACCTTGAAATGGTTATTTTATGACGAAGCGTTTGGAGTGCTGGCAGTCAAGCCCGCGAAGAAAACGCTCAGCTTTGACTACATAGCCCAGCATTTCGATCGTTACCCGGTACAACCCTATTCAGCCGCCATTAGCGTGCTGAGACGACTGCTTCCCCGTTTTTTGAGAAGACATCCCCTTCGCATAACCGCGAGTGGGATCGTGATGTTCGCAAGACGGGAGGCGCGAGGCATGAAGACACTTAGCGTCGTTATGCCGGCCTATGATGAAGCAAAATCGGTCAGGGGCGCTATCGAGCGGGTTCTGGCCAAAAAGATCGACGGCCTCGAAATCGAATTAATCATAGTCGAGAGCAATTCAACAGACGGCACGCGAGAAGTCGTCCGTGAGTACGAAGGTCGCGACCGTGTAAAAGTAATCTGGCAGGATCTACCGCGGGGAAAAGGAAGCGCGGTCCGTGCGGGTTTGCAGCAAGTGAGTGGCGACTATGTGCTGATCCAGGACGCGGACGACGAGTACGATATCGAAGACTACGACACTCTTATAGAGCCCCTGATGACAGGAGAAACGGCTTTCGTTCTCGGGGCGCGACATGGCGGTGGCGCCTTTAAGATGCGGCAGTTCCAGGATCAGCGCATCTCCGGCCATCTATTGAATCTCGGGCACTGGTTCTTTACGACTTTGGTAAACGTCGTATATGGGTTACGCCTGAAAGACCCCTTCACAATGTACAAAGTGTTTCGAGCCGACTGCCTACGGGGACTTCAATTCGAATGTAATCGTTTCGATTTCGATTATGAGCTGCTGATCAAGCTCGTGAGAAAGGGATACCGGCCGATAGAAATTCCGGTGAACTACCGCTCCAGGTCCTTCAAGGAAGGAAAAAAAGTCAACGTATTTCGCGACCCATGGACGTGGCTGCGAGCCATTGTGAAATACAGACTACAAAAACTTTGAAAACCGATCCTTTGACATTCGTGTGGCGGTACGCGATACGTTATATCAGCGAACACCGTTTGCAGTTGGCGAAATTCGTGATTGTGGGTTTCGCGACGTTCGCCATCAACTTCTCTTCTTTTCACGTATTTTACGGTTTATTCAGTCTGGATTATCGGGTAGCGGTATCGCTCGCCTATCTCGTTACGGTAAATTGCCATTTTCTGCTCCACCGGATTTTCACCTTTAGCGCGGGGGAGCAGTATTTGATACACAACGCCGGAAAGTACCTCCTGATGCTGGCGTTAAACTATGTAATTACGATGACGGTCGTTTGGCTCGTGGTCGAACTCCTGGGGATTTCGCCGTATATTGGCGTGGTCGCTTCAACTGCCGCGACGGCGTCGACAAGTTTTTTCGTCATGAAATATTTTGTGTTCAGGTCAAAGGGGATATTGTGGTGGTCGTCGTAACAGGTTGTGCCGGGTTTATCGGCAGCAGCCTGGCGGACAGATTGCTCCAGGACGGACATCATGTTACCGGTATTGACAATTTTTCTACTGGCCAACGCAAATTTCTGGAAAATGCACTAAGACATTCGCAATTCCGCCTGATCGAAGGCGACATGCTCGACGCGGACGGGCTGACTCAATGGTTCCGGGGAGCCGATTGCGTCATGCACCTGGCGGCGAATGCCGACGTGCGATTCGGGACCGATCACCCGCGCATGGACCTCGAGCAGAACACTATCGCCACGCATAACGTGCTAGAGGCAATGCGCGCCAACGGCATCAAGCGCATCGTATTTACATCAACGGGGTCGGTATACGGGGAGGCCACGGTAATCCCAACACCCGAAAATGCGCCCTTTCCTGTCCAGACGTCGCTGTACGGAGCGTCCAAACTTGCCGGAGAAGGGCTGATCAACGCCTATTGCGAGGGATTCGGGTTCCAGTCCTGGATCTTCCGTTTCGTTTCGATCCTCGGCGAACGCTACACCCACGGACACGTATTCGACTTCTACGAGCAGCTGAAGCAGGACCCGACGAAGCTGCGGGTGCTGGGCGACGGCAAGCAGCGCAAGTCCTACCTCTACATCCAGGACTGCATCGACGCGATACTGCTGGCGATGGAGAAGGCTACGGACAAGGTGAACGTCTTCAACCTCGGTGTTGATGGTTACTGCGTGGTCACCGACTCCATCGGCTGGATCACCGAGGCCCTGGGTGTGAAACCGAGGCTGGAGTTCACCGGCGGCAACCGTGGTTGGATCGGCGACAACCCTCTTATCTTTCTCGACACCACCAAAATTCGAGCCCTCGGGTGGAAACCTAATTTGCGCATTCGTGAGGGGATTGTTAAAACGGTGGAATTCCTGCGGGCCAACGAGTGGGTATTTGAGGCAAGGCGATAAGGAATGGACAATAAGAATTGTCCTATTTGCAGCGGGCCGACGCGCCAGTCTGGTAGTCGCGTTGGAGCATATAAGCCGGATCAAACGTTCTTGTATTTCAGTTGTGAGTCTTGTCGTTTTTCCTTTGTGGCAAATCCATGGGTTGAGTTCGATAAAATTTACTCAAAGGAGTATTACGAGGGTAGGGGGGCCGACCCACTGGTCGATTACCTGTTCGAATTGGAGAACGCGGACTCATGCATCCGGCGATATGAGTGGGAAGGGTTATTTCAAATCGTTTCACACTTGACTCGGCCAAATACAGAAAAACTGCGGTGGCTAGATTATGGGTGTGGCAATGGTAGCCTGGTGAGATTTGCTCGCAAGCAACTAGGCCATGGCTGTATTGGGTTTGACGAAGGTTACATAGCAGATCTATCTCGAGGGCTAGGCATCCCGATCTTGAAGAGAGATGACTTACGCCAGATGAAGAACTCATTCGATATCGTGACGGCTATCGAAGTCATCGAGCACGTGATTGATCCCTTGCCATTTCTGCGACAAATTCGCTCGCTACTGAAGTTGAACGGGATCTTGTTCTTGACTACCGGTAACGCCAGGCCTTGGAGGAACAAGATATCCGATTGGTCTTATGCTTCGGTTCCCGAGGTACATGTTAGTTTCTTTGAGCCCGGAACCTTAGCGGTGGCCCTTGAAATGACCGGGTTTAGACCGGAGTATCGCGGGTACTTACCTGGTTTTTCTGCAGTAATCAAGTTTAAGGTGCTGAAGACGATTAGGCGTCGTTATGGTTCAGCGATTCTAGACTTATTGCCGTGGGACATGATCGCCAGAGTAGTTGACATGAGGTATGGGGTTACACAACATCCGATCGGAATCGCGGTGTAGTTTGGCGATGAACTAATGAAGAATAGATACTGCTTAATTACCGGAGCCACGCGCGGTTTCGGTGAGGTATTGGCGCGGGAATTCTGGGAAGCAGGCGCGAGTCTTGCGCTGATTGCACGAAGTAGAGACGGCCTTGAGCGGCTGGTTGCCAATCTTGGCAAGCGCTCCCGGCAGGAGGTGATAACAGTAGCGGCGGATCTGGCCAATCCTGAAGCCACAGGTGAGATCGTTGGCCGAGTAAGAGGGAAATTTCCGCGTCTGGACGTCCTGATTAATAATGCCGCCATACAGGGGCCGATAGGTTCGTTTTGGGAAAATGATTGGGAAGAATGGGTGAAGACGATTCAGGTTGATCTATTGAGCCCTATCGCATTGTGCCGAGCAGTATCGCCGTGGATGATTGAACAAGGTGGAGGCAGCATCATCAACCTATCCGGCGGCGGAGCGACGGGTCCGCGAGCCAATTTCTCAGCCTATGCGACAGCGAAGACCGGGCTTGTTCGCTTCAGCGAGACGTTGGCAGAGGAGCTTCGGCCGTATAACGTGCGTGTGAATTGCATTGCTCCGGGGGCGATGAATACCGCAATGCTCAACGAGGTGGTCGACCGAGGAGCGGATGCTGCCGGGCAGAAGGAATACGCCCAAGCTGTCAAAGTGAAACAAAGCGGCGGGGCTTCCATGCAGCGAGTCGCACAGTTATGTCTCTTTCTCGTTTCAGATGCGGCGCGGGGCATCAGTGGCAAACTAATTAGCGCTGTCTGGGACCCAATTACGTTATTACCCGAACATCTCGACGAGCTGTCCGGCTCGGACATCTACACGCTGCGCCGCATC
>Ga0137433_1000201_pt1 | contig 35592 bp, 27 predicted proteins | sample EasRivERMZT840_2_FD_102335 | JGI IMG/M metagenome (GOLD analysis project Ga0137433, IMG submission 102335) | Soil microbial communities from meander-bound floodplain in the East River, Colorado, USA - East River MetaG ERMZT840_2 | ecosystem: Environmental > Terrestrial > Soil > Floodplain ...
GCCAGGTCTTCAACGCCGCTCTCGCGGACGGCCGCTTCGGTCTGTTCTCACGTACAGGCGAGGCCTCCTTCGACGAGTTCGCCATGAGCACGAACGATCGCGCGCTCGAAGGGCAGCCGCTCCCCATGGGAGGCAAGACGCACCGGTACAACGAGTCACTGTCCGCCGCTTCGCAAGGCCTTTATTCGTCACCGGTCGCCCCGATGGTGGGGGAGAGCATGACCCCCAAGGTCCAGCCCGTCATCAGTGGGGCGCAGCAGCCCGGTCTTGAGCTCTCGGCCACGGGCTACGCGGCGGAGCTGCAGAGTCTCATCCTCGGCCTGTCGGTCCAGACCTCGAAGCCCCTGCGCGTCGATGTTGCACTGCGGACACAACCCCCGGGTGCGTCGCTCCGGACGGAGTCTCCAGACGACTGGCTCATCTTGAGCGGGAGCATTCGGGTGCCATGATCAGCGCTGTTGTCATGATGGCTCTCGTGGTCGCCGGTTCGGTGGGCGGTGAGATGATGGCGGCGCCCGCGCTGCTGGTGATGGGTTTCGCCCTCCTCGCCGACGGAGACGGCGATGGCGTGCCGGACGGCGCCGACAACTGTGTGGCCGTACCCAACCCCGATCAGAGCGACATCGATTCCAGCGGCCTCGGGGATGTCTGCGACATCTGCCCCGACGATCCCCTGGATCAGTGCGACCCCGACCGTTCGGCGGCCGTTTCGATCGGCGAAGAAGGGGGAACGGTCGCCACTCCCGATGGCAGCGTGGTGCTGACCCTGCCCGCCGGCGCCCTCGGGGAGCCGACCTCCGTGTCGATCACCGACGATCGGATGCGCACGCTCTTCGACGTGGAGACGACGCAGGGGGCGATGGTGGCGCTGTTCCAGGTGCGGGTGCAGCCTTCGGGTCTCCCCCTCGAGACGCCGGCAACCCTGACGCTCTCGTGGGAGGACGCCAACGGCGACGGCCTGGTCGATGGCACCATCGCGGGTGAGGGCAACCTGACGATTATCGAAGATGGCGTGCCGATCGCGGGCCCTTGCTGGCAGCACGGCAATCCAGCCCTGATGCCCTGGTGCGACCAGCCTGGCGACAGCTTCACCGCGGAGCTGACCAGCTTGAGCACGCTCGCCCCGGCTCTCCCCGTGACGGGGGCCGGCGCGGTGCCGGATGGCTGGCTCGTCCCCGGAGCGCCCCTCCTGGTGCAGACCGCACCCGGTGGCGGGTTAACCCTCTCCTGGGGGGTGTCATGCGCGACCGACGATTCCGACTACGCGATCTACGAAGGTGTTCTAGGCGATTTCGAGAGCCACGTCCCGATCGCATGCACGACGGGCGGTCTGCTGACCGCCACCATCGCTCCCAGGGTGGGGAGCGCCTACTACCTCGTGGTTCCGCGCAACGCCTTCCGGGAAGGATCGTACGGACGGTCGAGTGATGGGATGGAGCGCCCCGAGGGGGTCGACACCTGCGCACCTTTCGAGATCGGTTCGTGCGACAGCCAGAGCCTGCAAAAGACGACAAACGGGAGGAGCCCACAATGACACGTCCGAGACGCAATCCTGAGATCCGATCGGTGCACGCTCTTGCGTGCACCGTGGCCTTGCTGGCCACGATCGCCGCGGGTTCCGCCATGGCCGCGGGCGTTCAAACGGTGCAGGAGATCAAATCCCATGGCGTCACCTTCGTTCGCCCGGCCGAATGGGAGAGCGTGCCCAGCCAGTTCAGCAACGTGACTGAGCTGCGCAGAACACTCCCTCAGGCGGGCGGCCTCACCGACGCGCGTATCCTCATCGCGGTTGAGGTCGGGAGGAGCCACCAGGAGGCACTCGTGCGTCTGGGCGATATAGCCCTCGAGCGGGAAGTCGAGCCGACGTTCCTGGAGATCGGCGGCTGGCCTGCTATTCAGCGCCGTGTGCGCCTTCCCCTGGAGAAGCGCCAATCGATCCCCGTTCCCGAGTCGGCAGGGATGTATTGGAGGGTCACGACGGCGGTCGCGGCCGGGAACAGGGTACTCCGCATGGAAGGGGTCGTTCCGGACGCCTTCCCTCTCCAGGTGGACGAGGTGGAAGAGATCGGCCGGAGCTCCCTCTTTCCCTCGCGGGGCGTCCCCGCCGAGGTCGACAGGGCGATCGAGAAGCTGCGAAGCAAGGTGCGGAGAGAAAGATCACCTGCAGGCAGGGCGCCAGACGATTCTGACCAGGGTGACCATGACGCGCGGGAGGGGGGCCCTGACCAGGGCCGTGGCGACCAGGGGGGCGGCTCTGTGTCCGATGTTGTCGAGACGTTCTCCGCGGTGGAGGAGCAGCCGCAGGTGATCGTCCGCGTCAACAATAGTGCCGGGTTTCCCGACAGCGAGATCGAGGTGGCGATCTCCAACGACGGCCGGCAGATCGTCCTTGGCAACAACGCCGATGACTTCATGTTCTCCAACGACTTCGGAGCAAATTTCTCGACGGGCACGATCCCCACGCCCATGGGTTTCCTGAGCAATGGGGGAGATCCGTCTTTCGCCTTCGCCCAGAGCGGCACCTTCTACCACGCTTTCATCGGGTTCCCGGATACGGACGCGACGGCGACGCGGGACGAATGCGCCACGACCGTCAACCGTGCGTCGGTCGACCCCAATACAGGGGTGATGACCTGGGCCTTCCGCGGCAACGCCGTCGCGTGCAATGACAATCTTCCGACCGCGCCGGCCACGAACTGCTTTCCCGATCAGGAGCACATCGCTGCCGATCCCCGGAACGCGGCGCCCGCGCCGGGGAACGATCAGCTCTACTCGGTCTACAGACACTTCGGCATCCCCTGCAGCGGCACGAGCGGGACCACGTCCGCATCGATCGTGTGCTCGAGCGATGGCGGTGTCACATGGACCGCACCGGCAACGATCAACCCGGCTGGCGGTGGCGACTTTCCGCGCCTCACCGTGGGACCGAACGGATCGGTCCACGTGGTTTACCGAGTCGGCAACAGCATCATGTACCAGCGGTACAACTCGTGTGCCGCCGGACTCGTGGCGCAACACGCGATGCCAATAACGATCCGCACATCGCTTGCGGCAAGTGCCGCGACGTGTCCGATACCCGGCAACGATCGTTGCAACGCAGCGTTCGTGTCGAGCCATACGGTTGCCGTCGACAACCTCGATTCCACCCACGTCTACGTCGCCTACGCCAACACCACGGTTGCGAACACGAACGATGACATCATCGTCCAGGATTCCAGGGACTCCGGCGCCACATGGCCCGCGGCTCGCAGGGTGCGCATCAATACGGCCTCGCAGGCGCGCCGGTTCATGCCCTGGATGTGCAGCGTCCGGCAGGACGTCTACGTGGGATGGTACGACCGTCGCAACACGACGGTGGCGGACAACAGCCTCACCGACTACTTCGTCGGGACCGCCCGATTCGTCGATCCGAACACGCCGCTGGGCGTGGGGCCCGACTTGCGCCTCTCCACCGCTTCGGACTCCCAGTGCAGTTCGGGCTGGCCCTGCACGCCCACTCCGGGCTCCGCCGAGGCGACGAGTTGCACGATACAGCCCCAGCTTGCCGGCATCTGCTGCTCCACCGGGCCTCTCGTGGGCGGTGCCTGTCCCGCTCCCCCTCCTCCAGGAGCGCCCGCGGCAAGCGACGGCGCCCCATGCGATTATGCCGGCACCGGCTGTACTGCGGCCACCTGCCGGTCCGGGGGGCGAGGGTGCCCCAAGTACGGCGACTACAGCGGGATCGCGTGTTCCGCGTCCAGGGTCGTGGGTGCCTGGGCCTCGGCAACCTCGCCGGCCGGCATGATGCCCGCCTCGGTCGACATCGACACCTTCGTCGACGTCCTGGGCAAGGACTTGCGTGTCGAGAATCTGGCGCTCTCCAGTGCATCGGTGGCGGCCGGCCAGCAGGTGACCGTCAGCTTCAAGGTCTTCAACCGCGGAAGGATGAGCATCACGGAGGACTGGAGAGAGGCCGTCAGCCTTAGGGATCCGAACGTCGCGGATCCGAACATCGTGATCGCCAACCTCGGCACGAGCCATGTGCACACGGCGCGCGTCAATCTGGCGGTCTCCCACTCCGTCTCCCAGGCCTTCACCATCCCGGCAGCGACGGCGCCGGGCAACTATGCGATTCGGGTCCGCGGGGACTCCACCAACGCTGTGGCAGAGACCGACGAGATGAACGATGTCTCGATCCCGATCACCATCCTCCTGGGCAAGGACCTGGACGTCCGCAACCTCTCCGTCACCCCGGCGACTTCCTCGCCCGGGGCGACGGTGACCGTCGCCTACGAGGTGGAGAACGTCGGCGGGGCCGCCGTGACGGAGGACTGGAAGGAGAGCATCCAACTCAGGGATCCCAACGGGGTTCTCACATCCCTCGGCAGCAGCCACCTGCACACGGAGAACCTCGCGCCCGCGGGAGTCCATCCTTCTTCCAAGAAGGTGATCATCCCTGCGGGGGCCGCGACCGGCGCATTCAACATCGTCGTGAAGACCGACAGCCTCGGCGCCATCGCGGAGGGGAACGAGGCGAACAACGAGGAAACCGCGGCGCTCGCCCTCCAGGCCGGTACCAAGGACATCGTCATCCAGAACCTGGCCGTCAGTCCCAATCCCGTCGCCTCGGGGGGCAGCCTGCTGGTCAACTACCGGATCGTCAACCAGGGCACGATCACCCTCACGGAGAGCTTCAAGGAGAATGTCATCCTGAAAGCTCCCGGCGGAGCGGAGACACTGCTGGGGAGCAGCCACGTCCATACGGAAAACCTGGCGCCCGCAGGAGGGCACAACGCCAGCAAGTCCTTCACCATCCCCGCGGGACTCGCGGCCGGCACGTACATGATCATCGTGCGCGGCGATTCGGGGGGAGCCGTGGCGGAGAGCGACGAGACGAACAACGACGGCACGATCAACGTGCAGATCCAGTGAAGCGTCCGTGACGCGCGAGGCGGTGTCGACTCCCGCCTCGCGCTGGGCTCATCCTGAACCGGAATTGAATGGCCCGTCGTCCGTGACATTGTCATCAATGACGTAGCCATGAGCTTTCAATTACCATCCCCTAAGGGGAAGCCCAATGCGTCCATTGCGAAAGCACCGATTGTGTCGCCATTCCGGCACGCGCCAGCGTGATCACTTCGCCGGGTTCGTCGCAGGAGGACGCTCTCCAATCCGCTGACGCCGATGGGGCTGGGAACGCCTGCGACCCGGCGTAGCTCCCGGAGCCCATCCTTGTGCCTTCATGCCGGCCCCCGAGCAATTCCCCATTCCTCGGGGAACTTAGTGATAGTCTGGACCCGGGTCCTTTCCGCCTCAGCCAGGTAGACTCTTTCCGAGCCGGGAGTGTCATGATCTCGACACGGCCACGGGTTCCCCAGGCGGGTCCGCCCCACGGGGATTTGCGGGATGCCGCCGATCCCCGGCGCCGCTCCTCATCGTCCTTCGGTGCGGCGCTGGACTTGGCGGGACGGAGGACCAACTATGGACCTCAATCGGCGCGGCGCCGGAGGAGCCATTCCCCCTTGGATCGCCTCTTGAGACACGGGATCGAGGTCTTCAGCACGTGCCCGTCCTCCGCCATCAGCGATAGGGTGGGCTACATGCAGCGCGTCGCGGACGTGGCGCGTTGGAGCGAACGGGCCGGGTGCCGGGGGATCCTCGTCTACACCGACAACAGCCTGATCGATCCCTGGCTCATCTCCCAGATCATCGTCCAGAGCACCGAGCGCCTCTCTCCCCTGGTGGCGATCCAGCCGATCTACATGCATCCGTATTCGGTGGCCAAGATGGTCACCACCTTCGGCCACCTCCATGAGAGGCGCTTCTACCTGAACATGGTCGCCGGCGGATTCAAGAACGATCTGCTGGCCCTGAACGATTCGACGCCGCACGATCGGCGCTATGATCGACTCCAGGAGTACACGCGCATCATCCTGGCGCTCCTGGCCGGCGGGGCGCCGGTGACGTTCCACGGCGAGTTCTACAAGGTCGACAACCTGATCCTCAGGCCCCCCTTGTCGCCGGATCTGCTGCCTGGAGTCTTCGTCTCCGGTTCCTCGGAGGCGGGTCTGAAGTCCGCCCGGGTCATGGGAGCCACCGCCATCCACTACCCGAGGCCGCCGGGTGAGGTTCCTCGCGTCACCGAAGAGGGGGAGGGGGGTCATGGGATCAGGGTCGGCATCATCGCGCGCCAGGACGATGAGCGGGCGTGGGATCTGGCGCACGCCAGGTTCCCGGAGGATCGAAAGGGGCAGATTACCCATCAGCTCGCGATGAAAGTCACCGACTCCGAATGGCACAAGCAGCTCTCCGCGAGGCACGGCAGCGAGCAGGAAGGGCGCGATCCCTACTGGCTGATCCCGTTCCAGAACTACAAGACGTTCTGTCCTTACCTGGTCGGGGGTTATTCACGGGTGGCCGGCGAGGTGGCGCGGTACGTGGCGGCGGGGTACCGCACCTTCGTCCTCGACATCCCCCCCGACGAAGAGGAGCTGTCACACATTGGCGTGGTCTTCGGTCTCGCCGCGGAAATGACTCCGCCGTGACCGACCTCCTCCAACGCCGGATCGCCGGTCATGCGGACCGGCAGCCGGACGCCGTGGCCGTGGTCCTCGGACGGCAGAGCCTCACCTACCGTGAGCTGGAGGAGCGGACGAACCGCCTGGCGAGGATCCTGAAACAGGTGGGCTGCGAACGCGGCGACCGCGTGGGTATCCTCCTGCCGAAGTCGGTGGAGGCGATCGTGGGTATGTTCGGCGCCCTGAAGGCCGATTGCGCCTATGTCCCCATCGACACCGCGAGCCCCGCCGCCCGGATCGTGAAGATCCTGGCGCAGTGCGAGCCCCGCTGCCTGCTCGCGAGCCCCGCCACCCGCCGGCTGCTCGAGGAGACGCTGGCGGCCGGGGCGGGGATGCGGCCGCCTCTCGTCGGCTGGATGGACGAACGTGGCGCTGATGCCCTGGCGCACGCACCGGCGTTCTCCCTGGCCGATCTGTCCGCCGTCTCCGATCGTCCGCCGGATTTCCGCAACGACCCCTCGGACATGGCCCACATCCTGTTCACTTCGGGCTCGACCGGAGCTCCCAAGGGGGTCATGATCACGCACGCCAACGTCAGCCACTTCATCGACTGGGCGATCAACCACTTCGGGACGAACCGGGAGGACCGGATCTCGTGCCACCCGCCCCTTCATTTCGATCTCTCCACGTTCGATATCTTCGGGACCTTCACCGCCGGCGCCCAGCTCCATCTCGTCCCGCCGGAGCTCAACCTGCTGCCACACCGACTGGCGGACTTCATCAGGGACTCGCGGCTGACCCAGTGGTTCTCGGTCCCCTCGCTCCTGGTCCAGATGGCGAAGCTCGACGCGGTGCGCCAGGGCGATTTCCCGGCCCTCAAGCGGCTCCTCTGGTGCGGCGAGACCTTCCCCACGCCGGCCCTGGCGCACTGGATGAGCCGGCTCCCGGGGGTCAGCTTCACCAATCTCTACGGTCCGACCGAGACGACCATCGCGAGCAGCTACTATCGTGTTCCACGCTGTCCGGAAGACGACAGGGCCGTCATCCCCATCGGAACGGCGTGCGATGGAGAGCGGCTCCTGGTGCTCGACGAGAGCCTTCGACCGACCGCGGTGGGCGAAGTCGGGGATCTCTACATCGGCGGCGTGGGACTGAGCCCGGGCTATTGGATGGACCCCGAGAAGACGGCGGCCGTCTTCATCGACGACCCGTGCGGGCGGAACGGCGAGCGGATCTACAAGACCGGCGACTTGGCGCGCCTCGGAGACGACGGCCTGGTCTACCTGGTGGGGAGGACCGATTCGCAGGTGAAGTGCCGGGGGTACCGGATCGAGCTGGGAGAGATCGAGGCGGCGCTCAATGCGCTGGATGCGCTGCGTGAATCCGCGGTGGTGGCGATCCAGACGGACGGATTCGAAGGGACCGATATCTGCTGCGCCTACGCTCCCGCCCTCAGTGCCGGGATATCTCCGAAGGGTCTGAGCAAGGAGCTGGCCCGGGTGCTGCCAGCGTACATGCTTCCCGCCCGGTGGATGCAGGTGGAGAGGCTGCCGCGCAACGCGAACGGCAAGATCGACAAGACCGATCTGCGACAACGATTCCAAGCACGCGACCCTGAGGCCGGTGCCAATGGGGACCGTTGAGATGCCGGTGGCCTTGCCCCTTCTGGAGAAGATCCGCCAGATCGTCTCGGAGAGACTCCTGGTGCAGGTCGACTCCGTGGACACGGATCTCCTCGAAGAAGGCGCCCTCGACTCGCTGAGCCTCGTCGAGCTTCTGGCGGATCTCGAGCGAACGTTCGTCGTGAACCTGGTGTTCGCTGATCTGGAGATCGACGATCTGCGCACCGTCAACAGGATCACCGCCCTGGTGGCGAGGCACATGGATGCAGAGGGGAGCGGCCTCCGCCGCGACGGCAAGTGAAGGAGCCCGGTCTGAACGTCCTGCTCGCCGGGGAGGAAGCGGCCGGCCTGCAGACGTTGAGGGCGCTGGCGCGCACGGAGCACCGTATCGCGGCGGTCCTCGCGTCCTCCGCGGACGCCACGGTGGGGAAGGTCGCCCGCCAGATGGGGTACGAGATCTGGCCGGCCGATCTCGTGAAGGATCCGGGCTTCGCGGCGAGGGTGCGGGACCGGGCGATCGACATCATCCTGAACGTCCACTCGCTTCACATCGTCCATCCCGAGGTCCTGCGGGCGGCGCGCCTGGGGGGATTCAATCTCCACCCCGGCCCCCTTCCGGCGTACGCCGGCCTGAACACGATCTCCTGGGCGATCTATCGGGGAGAGACGTCCTACGGCGTGACGCTCCACGAGATGAGCCCGGTCGTCGACGCCGGGCGGATCGCCTACGCGGCGTCTTTCCCCATCGGGGAGGACGACACACCGATGTCGCTGATGCGCAAGTGCGTCGAGGAGGGGGTGCCGCTGGTCATGCGCCTCCTCGAGACCGCCGCGCGCCACCCCGACGCAATCCCGCGCATCGAGCAGGACCTGGCGCTGCGGCGCGTTTTCGGGAGGGAGATCCCGGAGGGGGGGTGTCTCGACTGGGCCCGTCCGGCTGCGAGGATCGTCAACTTCGTCCGCGCGTGCGACTATCATCCGTTGCCTTCCCCCTGGGGACATCCGAGAACGAGATGGGGGGATCGCGACATCGGCATCGCGCGGGCGAGCCGCACAGGGCGTCGTGCGGACGGTCCGCCTGGGAAAGTGGGTGAGCCGTCCGGCCCCGACATCGACGTCGCCTGCGAGGATGAATGGATCCTCGTTCGCCTGCTGGTGGTGGACGGGGAGCGCAGGCGGCCCGCGGTGGTGCTGCGCCCCGGCGATCGGCTCGGCGAGGTGTCGTGAGCGCTGGCTCGCATCGTGAAGGGGCTCTCCGGCCGTCGCGTCACCCGATGCCGGCGCCGGGACGTTCGTGGAGTGGAGCGTGAAGATCGAGATCAGACCCTACACGGCGGATCTGGAGGGGGAGGTGAAGGCCTTCAATCGCCGGCTGGTCGAGGCCGGCGTGGAGTTCCACTTCCGGCTGCCGGAGACCGCCGAGTCACCTCTCTTCCCCCGGCTCGAGGGGCGCAAGTTCTTTCAGGAGCGCTACCTGGCCCTGGAGGGCCCCACGGTGCGCGGGGGCTATTCCATGAACCGGATGGAGATCGCGTTCAGGGGGGAGGTCATCCCGGTGGCGAGCAGTGTGGAGCCGATCGCCGAAGGGACGATCAACAAGGCCTACGCGATGGTGGGTCTCGAGCTGGTGAGGGATGCCATGAAGAGGTCCCCGATGATCTACGGGCTGGGGATCGGCGGCCAAGAGAAACCGATGGCCAGGATGTTCAAGGCGCTGGGGTGGACGCTGCGCACGATCCCTTCCTACTTCCACGCCCGCAGACCCTACAGGGTCCTGCGCAATCTGAAGCCTCTCAGGAAGAGCCGGCTCTCCGCGCTGGCGCTCGATCTGGCCGCGATCTCCGGCGCCGGCTGGCTCGGGGTCAAGGTCCACGACGCGGCGCATCGCCTGAAGGGGACGCGCGCCGCGGGCGGCGCCGTGGAGCCGGTCGATCGCTTCGCGGAGTGGGCCGACGACCTCTGGCGGAGCTGCGCCCACCGGTACTCGATGATCGCCGTTCGCGACAGTCACGTCCTGAACATCCTCTACCCGCCCGGCAACCGGGAATACCTGAAGATGAAGATCAGCGCCCAGGGGCGTCCCGTGGGGTGGGGAGTGACCATGGAGAGGAAGCATGCCGATCACCGGCTCTTCGGCGACATGCGCGTCGGCTACATCGTGGACTGCCTGGCGCCGCCGGAGAGCGCGCCCATGGTCGTGCAGGCGGCGGCGCGCGCGATGGAGGAGCGAGGAGTCGATCTGATCGTCTCGAACCAGAGCCACGCCTCCTGGGGGAGGGCGCTCCAGGGGGCGGGCTTCCTCGCCGGTCCCTCCGAGTGCGTCTTCGCCACATCCAGTGCCCTCGCCGAGAAGCTCGGCTCCGTCGATCCGGATTGGAGCACTCTGCACGTGACGCGCGATGGACGCCCGCGGTGAGTGACACAGTGGCCCCTGCTTGACTGACGCCGACACCGGCGGCCGGACTACCACTCACTCCGACGTCCGCAGGATCGCGCGCAACTCCGTCTACCAGACAATCGCCTACGCGGCGAAGGCGCTCGCCCTCTTCGTCGTGTATCTGTGCCTGGCCCGCGCAGGGGGGGCCGAACGCCTGGGCGATTTCGCGACGATCATCACCCTGGTTTCCCTGCTGAACTTCGTCGCGGCTTTCGGTCTGCCTGATCTCCTGACCCGGGAGATCGCGCGGCTCCGTGAGGATCCGCGCCAGGTCGGCCGTCTGGTGAACGCCTCCATCGGTCTGGTTGTCCTGATGTCGCTCGCCGCCGCGCCCGTCCTGGCGGCCGCGGGATGGCTGCTGGGCTATTCCGGCGCGGGGGTCGCCGCCCTTGCGCTGGCGGGCCTGGCGCTGGCGTGCGAGGCGATGGGCAACGTGGTGGCGGCGTCGTTCCGGGGCGTGGAGGAGATGCAGTGGAGCTCGCTGGTATCCATCGCCATGGATGCGGGCTTCCTGGTCCTCGCGCTCCCCGTCATCGCCTTCAGTCCGACAATGACCTGGCTGATGGCCGCCTATGCGGCCTCGCGTCTGGCCGCGCTCGTGGTGGCGGCCCGGCTGTACGTCCCTCGCTTCGGATCGTTGCGCGCCGTGAGGGACCACGTACTGTGGCGCACGCTGGCGAGCGGCAGCTTCCCCTTCGCGGCGACGTCGGTCCTGTCGCTGGTCTACGTCAGGATCGACGTGCTCTTCCTTTCCTACCTGTCGGGAAGCGCCACGGTCGGCCTCTACGAGGCGGCCACCAGCCTGGCGGTCCGCGTCAATGTCCTGGCCTATATCGTCAATCTCTCCCTCTATCCGTTTCTATCGTACCGCTTCGCCCAGGATCGACGATCGTTGCGCATCTACACGGCCCGCGCGATCCATCAGCTCCTGATCCCCGGCTTTCTGGCGGCGGTCGTCTTCTGGGCCTTCAGTCGCGAGATCATCGCGCTGCTGTACGGGGAGGAGTTTCTCGGCGCCACCGGCGCCCTGCGATACTTCGCGCTGATCACTCCGCTGCGCATGATCGGTCACTCGCTGGCCATCGCCTTGAGGGCCAGCGATCGACAGGGCCAGAGCACGATCGCCGTGGCCGTCGCGGCCCTGCTGAACGTGGCGCTCAACGTTCTGCTGATCCCGCGCTACCACATGATGGGGGCGGTCGTGGCGACGATCCTCACGGAGGTCGCCCTCTTCGGGACCCTGCTCTGGTATCTGCGTCACGAGATCGCGGAGATGATCCGCTGGCGCGCCTTCGCGGCGCCGCTGGCCGGCACGCTGTCGGTGCTGGCAGCCGCGTGGCTCCTCGACGGAGTGATGAACGGCTACGTGCTGATGGCGGCGTGCCTGCTGCTCTACGCGGCGATCATCGTCCGGCTCGACCGCTCCAGTCTGACTCCGCTGCTGGAGATGATGCGGCGCAAGCCCGCGTAGCCGCGACCTACTTCGCCGCCTGGGCGATCAGCTCGGCGGCGGTCATCGGGCCCGCCACGAAGGTGTCCGAGTGGGAGGCCACGAGATCCCGGAACTCGAATGAGGCGGCAAGGCCGGTCTTCAGTCCTTTCCTGGCGGCGATCTCGTCGGCGAGTTTTTCTTGCTCGGGCGTCGTGACGGGCGCGATCCCGATGAAGTCCCAGTCGTCGCCGTTGATGTGGGCGTAGAGCTGGACGGCGGCCAAGCCGGCTTCCTTGGAGACCTGGTCCTGGGCGGCCATCCACTTGAGGAAGTCGAGATGCCGGCCCGCGGCGATGCGGTACATCGTGACCCGCGCACGCCCGGGTCCCGTCTTGTCTTGCGACCACCTCGGTGCGGCCACGAGGAGGCCGCAGATCACGAGCAGCAGAAGCGTTCCGAAGCGCTTCATGTTTCGTCCCCTGTGTGAAAGAACCTGTCGGCACGAGAATGACAGGCTCAGAATCGCGATGCCGTCAGCTTCACGTCGGCCCGGGCCCAGGCCTTCTCGAACCGCGCCTGGGCCGCCGCAGCCTCGGTCCCCCGGCCATCCTGGGTGCGCAATGCCTGGGCGAGGCCGAAGAGCGACCATCCATTCTCCGGGTTGCGGCGCAGATCCTCCCAGTAGATCGTCTCGGCCTCCCTGGACCGTCCCGATGAGAGCAGGATCGCGCCCAGTGCCTGGCGCGCCGGGTAGTGCCATTCCGCCGGCTCGGTGTAGACCAGGCCGTCCTCGAGGCGCACGGCGCGCTCGAGGTGGGAGACGGCGGCGTCGAAGTCCTTGCGTCGAGCCGCCAACTCCCCGGCCAGCACCTCCGGAGCGACCGACAGGACCGCCCCCGCCGTGTTGGGCGAGAGCAGAGTGAAGTTCAGGGCCGGGTCGGTCGCGATCCGCCGCAGCTCGACCAGGTCTCTCTCGGCCTCTTCGATCTGATCTTTGTGGAGATGGGCGAGGCCGCGGGCATAGAGCCACACGCCCTTCAAGTAGGGGAAGCGGTCGGGGGGAGCAGGCTCCGCCAGCATCTCGTCCCACTTCCCGAACCGCGTCAGGGCCCACCAGGGCACGACCCGGAAGGTAGCGAGGAGCGGGAGCGCGCCGAGCGACTCGTCGCTGACCTTCGAGGCGGTCTTGCGGGCCGATTGGATGGCCACCTGGCTCCGCCCTTCAGCCGTCGCGGCGAACCAGAGGAAGTGGATGTTGTGAGGGTAGTAGGCCATCGGGTAGAGACCCTGCGCGCGACACTGGGTGATGTAATCCTCGTCGGCCTCGATGGCCGCCACGTTGGCCGCCTGGGCATCGGCGTACCGGCCCACCCTCTGATAGATGTGCGAGGGCATGTGGACCATGTGGCCCGCTCCCGGCATCAGGGCGCGCAGCCGGTCGGCAGCGGGCTCGGCCTTCTCGGGCGTGTTCGCCTCCATGGCGTGAATGTAGTAGTGGTTGGCGCCGGGATGATCGGGTTTACGGGCAAGGACCCTCTCGAGGGTCGAGACGATGTCGGTGGTCCCCGCATAGGGGCGCCCGTCGCGCATCCAGTAGTCCCAGGGGCGGAGGTCCATGAGCGCCTCGGCGTACATCGTGGCCGCGTCCAGGTCGTCGGGAAAGAGCCGCGCCAGCTCTCGCATCGCCTCAGCGTAGGCGCGGTCCGAGGCGGCGCGGCCGTCGGCGTTGCCGGAGTACCGCCGGGCCACGGCGTCGATGTAGGCCTGCTCCCTCCGGGTTGCCTTCGACTTGAGTGCGACGGCTTTCTGCGCCAGCTCGTGGGCCTTCGGCTCGTCCTCGGGCGCCATCGGCGCATTGATGTTCGGGCCGAGAACGAGAGCCTGGCCCCAGTACGCCATGGCGCAATCGGGGTCGAGGCGCGCGGCTTCCCGGAAGGCCCGGCCCGCCTCGGCGTGGTTGAACCCGTAGGCGAGGTTGACACCTTGGTTGATGAAGAGCTGGGCCTGCCTGGACCTGGTGGAGACCTTGAACGTGTGGGAGCCCAGGTTCTGGAGCCGGGGCGCCAGCTCGCCGGTGGGAGCCGGCTTATCCGCGTCCTCGGATTTTTCGTAGTGCTTGTGGGTGGGCGTTTGGGCGAACGTCGTCACAGCAGCGAGGCTGAGGATCCAAACCAAACCGATTCTCATGGTTTCCTCCAGAGCCGAGCATCCCAGGCTCGGCGTGAGTGGCAGGCAGCACCATCGATCGCAACCGACACATCCTACCAGATGATGAAGTTGCGCCCGAACTCGTGAAGGCGTCCGGCGGCCGCCGGCGGGCTGAGGGGGAGGGCGGTCGGCATGTTCCACGCGACTGCATGGCTGAAGATGGGAGCCCAGCCGCGGGCCGGCAAGCACCGGATCGTCTCCAGGCGTCGTCTCCGGCTCAAACAGCGAACGTCGTGCCCATCAAGACGCAACGGTAGCCGCAGCGGCGCACGGGCGCCGCCGGCGCTCCGGCCCACTCATCGTGCAGCGTTAGCAGCCGACAATTGCTGATGGAACACTCGCCTCTATTGGGCTCCAGACAGCAGGCCATCGACCAGGATCTTGATATCCGTCTCCACGCCGGCATCGGTGCACAGTTGCCGGAGGTCATCGTCAGCCGACCCGATGGCTCCGTTGTGTGGCGGGAGATGCAGATTGCACCTCAGCTTTGCGATGAACTGGGAGAGATCTTCTGCATTGACCAACCCGTCGTCGTTCATGTCTGCGGCCGTCGTGCTGCAGCCGCAGTGGTTAAGACCCAGCATCACGAGCATGAACTGGAGAATGTCCTCGATGTCGATGTATCCGCTGTTGCTCACGTCGCCCGTCTGGAATGGGCACACGGCGCTGATGAGCGCGCATTCGTCCGGTAGATGGTCCCCGTTGCAGTCGACGCTGTGCCCTTCATTGATGTCCATCCCGTCGTCCACGTGGTTACCGTTGCAGTCATGCGCAGGACAGCCCTGGAGGTTGACTTCGATCCCCGGCGGCGTACCGTGGCACAGGTCGCAGGCGTCGCCGACCGCGTCGGTGTCGAGATCCTCCTGTCCCGCATTGGTCGTGCCGGGGCAGTTGTCGCAGGCGTCACCGACGCCATCGTTGTCACCGTCGGTCTGGGCCGGGTTCGCTGCCGAAAGGCAGTTGTCACAGACGTCGATCCGGCCATCGTTATCGCCGTCGAACTGGCATTCGTCCGGAACACCATCCCGATCGCAGTCTCCACTGTCGCCGTTGGTGATATCGCAGTTGTCGGGACGGTCGTTCGCGTTGCAGTCCCGTCCCGAGCCATCGTCCTCGCACCCGTCGGGCACTTTGTACACCTGCAGTCCGATAGCCCCGATGTTCACCACGATCTCGTGGTTCAGATCCCCGTCCACATCGGCCACGAGGAGGCTGTCGAACGAGCCGACACCACTTCCGATGACACCGCTGTTCCAGAGGACCGTCGTGGGTGAGAGACCATCGTGGACGTGCACCTCGTCGCCGGCGCCGAAGACATAATCGGCAACCGCGTCCTGGGTCAGGTCCTGGACGGCGAGTCCGTCGATGCGGGCGCCGAAGCTGCCGACGACTTCTGCAACCGCTCCGGTGGACGGGTCGAGGCGGGCGATCACTCCCGCTCCCGTGCCAACGAAGATCTCCTCGCGGCCGTCCCTGTTGGTATCGACGAGCTCCAGGGCGCTCAGGTTGAGCGAGCCCGTCGCGAACTGCATCACGCGCGTGGCGCCGTCGAAGGCATAGAGAGCGCCGCCGTCCTCGCCCACGAGCATCTCCAGCGGCGCGTCCCCATCGATGTTGCCCACACGCAAATACCCCAGCCCCCCCCAGTAGCTTCCCAGGCTGACGCTGTGCCACCGCTCCACGCCCGTGGCCCCGTCGTAGACATAGAGGTAGGTGCCCGGCGCTCCCGTGTGCTGGCGCTGCGTCGCGGCGACCACTTCGAGACCCCCGTTGCCGTCGACGTCGGCAATCGAGAGCGAGCGGAACGCCAGTCCGCTGGGTGTTCGGACCCGCCACTGCTCGGCGTGACTGACCCCGTCGTAGCAGATGATGAGGGCATCGTATGTGATGCTCGTCGTGATGCAGAACTCCTGCTGCGGATCGGCGTCGAGGTTGGCGTGACCGATGCGGTACAGTCCGGTCCAGTCCAGATTGGTTGGAGGGGGGCTCTGGTATTCCTGGGCCTTCGTGATCGCGTCATGGATGAAAACCAGCCCGTCACCGTACCCGGATTCTGACGTGACCGACCCGTAGAGCAGCTCAGGCGTCGCGTCGTTGTCGATGTCGCCGTGGTCCAGGGCATAGAAAGGACCGCTGATGTCCGTGCTCTGCCACTCCCTGGCGCGTGTCGCCGTGCTGTGCACGAAGAGATAGTCCGGCCCGGTGGAGCTGTACCCCGCGCCCCAGATCAGCTCGAGAGTGCCGTCGCCGTCGGTGTCCCCGACAGCGACATCGGTGACGCCATGCTCGGGATTCGGCACCGACCACAGAAAGGCGCCGTCCGTCCCGGCGTGCGCGTAGACTGATCCCCACTGCCCATCGCCATACACCAGCTCGGTCGAGCCATTCCCGTCCACGTCGTACATTTGCAGCGCGTCGATGTCCAGATCGGCCGGTATTTCGTACTTGGGGGAGCGCAATTCGGCGTCGAAGACGGTGATCCGATTCCAGGCCTGCCCCGCGGCGATCTCGTCGCGGCCGTCGCCATCCAGATCCCCGGTGCGCACGTAATATCCGAACCCCGGCCCATGGTTCCACTCGACGGTCAGCGTCCGGCCGTTGATGACACGCCCACCAGCGCTTCCCGGCACGACGATCTCGATGTCGCCGTCGTCGTCCACATTACCGGTGGCTAGGTCGTAGCATCCGCTGGCCGTGAGGGTGTGCTCGAGGGCTCCAGTGGCAGCCGCGTAGATGAAGAGGTTGGATCCGTCGCAGAAGAGATACTCGAGGTGGCCATCCGAATCGACGTCGTCGACGTTCAACCCCCACACCTCTCCCGCCGTGCTGACGCTGCTCATCAGGTCGAAGGTGGTGCCGTCGTACGCGAGGATTTGCAGGTCGTGCCCGATGATGATGTCAATGTCCCCGTCGCCATCGATGTTCGCCGTCCTCAAGCTGGTGATCACCCCGGGATAGGGGAGGCTGGTGTAGCGTTGGCTGTAAGTGTTCCCGTCATGGGAGAGGACGTACCAGTAACGATTCCCGTAGAACCCTCCAGCCGCCGCAGCCGCCACGATCTCCGCCGTGCCGTCCCCGTCCAGGTCGGTGGCACGAAGTCCCGATGCCCCGATGCCCGCGCCGAAGATCGCGCGGTACCAAGCAAGTCTCACGTTGAGGAGGTTCACCGCGGAGGAGATGTCACCGGGTGATCCCATCTGTGAGGGCGAGGAGCGGAGGGGGAGCCCCTGGGACTGGGCCTCGGTGTACTCCCTCCGCGTGCCGTCCTCGTCGAGAACCGGTCGGCCAATGCGATCCATCTGTGCATGCACCGTGCTGGTGATTGCGGGCGGCGAGGTCGCCGGCACCCCGGAGGGGTCAGCATCCTCGACGACCATCCGGCGTTCGGCTGTGAGGCTGAGTGTCGCTCCCAGGATCGAGACGGCCAGGATGGGGACGAGGGATGAGAGCAGGTAACGGACGGAAGGGGGCATGGGCTGACCTCATGCGCGCACAGGCGGCAGAAACCGTGTCAACCCCGCGGGTCAGGAGTGGCCCATGGTCCAAGTTGCGTCACGCCCCTCGCGGGTCATTGAACTTGCTTACCACGAAGGCGTTTCCCGGGTCAAGGAAACTCATTCCGTCGGTTCAACCGCCCTCTCACGTAACTCGTTGAATTCTTGGTGCCGGAGGAGGGATTCGAACCCTCGCAGGGCTAGGCCCCGGGGGATTTTGAGTCCCCTGCGTCTGCCAGTTCCGCCACTCCGGCACCGCCACGGATCTTACTGCAACGGCAGTGCTTCTGACGACATGGCCCGACCCGGGCGGCGGTTCGTGACTTGCGACCGAAGAGCACCCACATTTGGCTGGTCATCCCGCTCCTGGTATTGGTGGCGGCGTCATGGAGGTGGCTCGATGAACAGGGTGGTCGTCCGTTTCGCTGACGGACGAATGATCAAGGGGTTCACCAACGACTTCACTCCGGCGAGGACGCGCTTCCACGTCCTCCCGTCCGATGCCCCCGCCGGGACCAAGCCCGTGGAGGTCAATGCCGAGGAGTTGAAGGCTCTCTTCTTCGTCAAGGGGTTCACAGGGGATCCCGCGCATCAAGAGGCGAACGTCTTCACTCCGTCGCGTCCCACTGTCGGGCGGAAGATCCGCGTCGTCTTCAAGGATGGCGAAGTGCTCATCGGGACGACTCAGGGGTATCAGAAGGGCCGTCCCGGGTTCTTCCTCGTGCCGGCAGACGCCGCGTCGAACATCGAACGCTGCTACATCGTTTCCGCCGCGGCGCAGGAGATCACCTTCATCGATCCATCCAACGCGCCGGCCGCCGGGCGCTGAGCCCGCGGGGTCCGTGGCTTCGGAAAAATCGGGACGTCGCTCCGCGCGAGCACGAAAAAAAGCGGCGGGACGCGCCGGCGTCCCGCCTCAAATCACAGGTACGTGATCGGAATCACGCTCCGGGCTTCATCTCCGCCGGCCCTGGCGAGCCTGGGTACCCAGGCCAATCTGCTGTGTCGGCTGCATCACCAACGGCGTCGATGGCATGAAGGTGACCAGTGAAGAGATCGCCTCTCCCTCAGTCTCGACGATGTCGTCGCGGTCCCCGACGCAAATGAACGTCAGCGCCACGGCCGGTGTCGTTACGAGCCCCGCGCTCGTGCACCCGCCCTCGGTCACCGTGGTCTCGAGCGCGGCTCCCAGGTCTGCGCAACCGTTGGGGTCGGCGAGGGGCTGGCCGGAGATCTCAAACATTCCAATGCCCCCAGAGCCGTTGATCTTCAGAGTCGGTATGGATGCTTCGCAGGTGAAATTCCCAATGAGGAACTCCGCGCTCTCGTCGGGGCAGCCACAGCCCTCGTCCTCATCGTCTCCATCGTCGTCATCATCGCAGTTTTTGCCGTCGCCGCAATCGTTCCCGCCGCCGCCATCGTCGTCGTCGCCATTGGCGACGCCGACAGGGGCCATGAAAACGGCAAGCGCGAATGCGAGGGCGAGGATCAGCGCCCACTGGAGATACTTGCTCATGCTTCCCTCCCATTTCGGGCAGGGGATAACAGCATGTGCGGCGGCGACCGTCTGCCCGCGCCGGCATCCGCCGGGTGGCGCTTCGTATTGATTGTCAGCCATCACTACCATTAGATTGAGGCGCCGTCAAGTGATAAACGTGTATAATGTCTATCGACGTCCAGGAGGGCGCGGTGCCCGACTCGCGGATCGAGGAGATCCTCAGGACCGACCCGATCAGCTCCATCGAGATCGAACCGGTCCAGTCCATCCCCCCCACGATGCCCCTGCGCGACGTCATCGCGCGCATGCAGAAACGGCGCGTCGCCGCGGTGGTCATCGCTGAAAACGGCCGTGTGACAGGCATTTTCACCGAGCGGGATGTCCTCAACCGCATCATCGGGCTCGCCATGAACGAGAACCTTCCCGTCGGGGAGGTGATGACGCGCAAGCCGAGAACCCTCACCCCCCATGACCGCATCGCCGATGCGATCCGTCTGATGACCGATCGCGGCTACAGGCACATACCTCTGGTGGACGACACCGGCAGGCACTTCGGGCTCATCTCCGCGCGCGACATCGTGGAGTTCATCGCGAAGCATTATCCCCGGGAGGTGTTCAACCTTCCTCCCGAGCTGGGCCAGAAGATGCACAAGCAGGAAGGGGGTTGACGTGAACTGCCCGGACTGCGGCGCGGACAACATCCAGGGAGCGTTCGCGTGTGAGGAGTGCGGCAGGGACCTCGCCGGGCTCGACATTCCCGAGGGCCAGCCCATGCAGGGTCTCAGGCGTCACATCATGCGCGACCCGATCCACCGCGTCGGGCCGCTCAAGCCCCTGGTGGCCGCGCCCGACGCCACGATCTGGGACGCCATCCGCATCATGCGCGAAGGGCGCCACGGCAGCGTCCTGGTGGTGGATCCGCGCCGGGACAACCTCGTGGGGATCTTCACCGAGCGCGACGTCCTGATCAGGGTCTGGGGCGCCGGCCTCGACGTGAACACCACCCCGGTCCACCGCGTCATGACTCCCGATCCCGTCGCCTTGAAGGAGGATGACATCGTCGCCTACGCGATCCACCTGATGGGCGTGCGCGGCTTCCGCCACATCCCGATCGTGCGGGACGGGCACCCGGTAGGGTTCGTCTCGGTGCGCGGGATCCTGCGCTACATCTCCGAGCAGGTGCTCACCGAGGAGTGAGCGGGGGCGTGACGATCTCCAGCAGGTTGCCGTCGGGATCCAGGAAATAGAAGCACTCGTGATCCCCCCAGCTCACGGGACCGTGCGTCGGCGCGCCTGCTTCCTCGAGCGTCCGTTGCGCTTCCGCGAACCCGGCGGCGTCCACGAGGAACGCGTGGTGCGCGCGCGCCAGCGGGTCGCCGATCGCAGTGCGCTCCGCCGGAGCCATCTCCGGCCTGCGGACCAGCCCCAGGCTGATCCCGGCGCACTCCACCAGCGTCATGTCGCCGAGCCGATCCACCAGACGCATTCCCAGCACCTGCGTGTAGAACCGCTCGGAAGCGGCCAGATCGCGGACGTAGAGGGCGAAGTGGTCGAGCTTCAGCTCCACGTCACGCCTCGCGCAGCGAGGTGGTGATCGGCAGGAGCGCCGCGCGTGTGGCCGGGATCATCCCGCCGATCCATCCCATCACGAGGGAGAAGATCAGGCCGCTGAGGATGATCATCGGGCTGGCGCGGAAGTGCCACGTCACGTCGGTGAAGGTCGTCCAGTTGGTCGTGGAGAAGGTGAGCCGCTGGACCATCAGCGCCGGGATCGCGGCGACGATGCCTCCCGCCAGCGCCAGCATGAGCGATTCAATCATGAAGCACATGGCGATGGACCGTCTGGAAAAGCCCAGCGCCCTGAGGGTGCCGATCTCGCGCGTGCGCGCGCCGACGAAGGCGAACATGGTGACCATCGCCCCCATCACCGCCCCCATGCTGAACAGCGCAATCAGAACCCCCCCCAGCATGGAGATGAGAATGCGCAGTCCCTCGGACGAAGAGCTGAAATATTCGCTCTCCGTCTGCACGTGCACGTTGACGCGCGGGTCGTCGTCGAAGCGCGCCTGGAGCGAGGCCACGTCGAGCCTGGGGTCCTTCATCCTCAGGGTCATGGAGGAGAAGCCGTTGCGCCCGAAGGAGTTGCCCACCAGCTCGCGATCGCCCCACAGCTCCGACTCGAAGGCCGAGCCGTTGGCCTCGAACAGGCCCACGACATTCCAGGTGATGCCTCCCATCTGGATCGTGCCCCCCACTTCGCATCCCTTGAAGCCCTTGGCGGCGCTGACCCCCGCCAGGATCTCCGGCTTGCCCGACTCGGGAGCGCGCCCCTCGACGATCTTCAGGCTTTCGCGCAGGGCGAGAGACATCGGCACGATCCCGCGCACCGTCACGTTGGCCGTCCCTTTGCCCGTCGGGTCATTGCGCCGCGGGAGGCTCACCCCCACGACGGCTTCGGCGGCAACCATCGGCTGGCCGTCGGCGCCGATGGCGATCTCGGGGGCGACCTCGACGACGTCGGCCGACTCGCGAGCCACGCCGCTGAGGGTCTCGGACGTCGCCCCCTTCCTCAGGATGACGGCATTGTCCATCGAGCCGGACTGTGCCATGGCGTAGTGGAGCCCGTTCACCAGCATCAGCACGACGAGGAAGATCGCGACGGCCAGCGCGAGCCCCAGGACGGTCAGAGTCGTGCTGACCTTGCGGGCCATCAGGTTTCTGAAGTTGTACGCCAGGGGGATCGCGAGCATCAGAGGTCCCTCACTCGACGCGGCGCAGCGCCTGGGCGATCGGCAGCCGCACCGACCGCGCGATGGGCGCGAGGCACGCCACGAGCCCCGCGGCGAGCGCCATACCGACCGACAGGGCCACGGTCGATGGCTTCAGCTCGAAGACCGGGAACATCTGCCCGAGGTTCATCTCGATCGCCTTGCCGAACATCGCCACGATCCCGTAGCTGGCCGCGCAGCCGAGCACGGCCCCCAGGAAGGTCACCACGAGCGCCTCCCCGCCGATGAGCGTGGCGAGGTGGAAGCCCCGGAAGCCGAGCGTCTTGAGCACGCCGTACTCGGTGATGCGCTCCCGCGCGGCCATCATCATGGTGTTGGCCATGATGAGCAGGATGATGACGATCACGATCCCCGAGGCGATCTTGATGGTCGTGAGGACCGAGCCGAACATCGAGACGAACGAGGCATTGAACTCCTTCTCCGTCTCGGTGAGCGTGGGGGCCGTCGAGTTGAAGAACAGGTCGTCGACGGCGGCGGTGATACGTGAGTTCTGCGAGGGGTCGTCAACGCCGAGCAGGTACCAGCCGACCTGGGATCCCTGCTCGCGCGCGAGCAGCCACTCGTCGAGACGCTTCCAGTGGAAGAACATCGACGTCTCGTCCGTGTTGGGCTGGTTGCCATGGTAGATCCCGCGGATAATGAAATCCCAGTCCCCCGGAAAGATCTGCCCCGTGATGGTGATCTTGTCTCCGACCTTCCAGTCGAACCGGTTCGCGAGCTTCCTCCCCACGATGCATGCCTGTTGCTCGGCGAGGTACGCCTGCTTCTGGTCGGGAGGAAGGACGAACTCGGGATAGAGGTCGAGATACTGCGGGTCCACCGCAATCTGTCCGAAGAACTGCGTCGGATCGCGGTAGTAGCCGCCGAACCAGATCCCATAGGAGACCTGGGTCACGCCGGGCACCTCGCGCATCTTGGCGGCTTGCGCGAGAGGGAGGAGATTGAACAGTGAGACGCGGTGACGGGCGACGAGCCGCTTCGGACTGGAGGCGTCCAGGCCGAAGTAGTAGGCGGCGAGGACCGTCTGAAGGAATGAGAAGGCGATGACGCCGATGGCGATCCCCGTGACGGTGAGCGTGGTACGCAGCGGATTGCGCACGCTGTTCCTCACTGTCAGCGCGAGGATGTGGAGCATCAGTCGAGGACTCCCTTGTCGAGGTGTCTGATGGCGTGCGCGCGCACCGCCGCGCGCGGGTCGTGCGTCACCATCACGATGGTCTTGCCGAACTCCTTGTTGAGCCGCTCCAGCAGCACGAGGATTTCCTCGGCCGATTTGGCATCGAGGTCTCCCGTGGGCTCGTCGGCCAGCAGGATCGTCGGGTCGGAGACGATCGCGCGGGCGATGGCCACGCGCTGCTCCTGTCCCCCCGAGAGCTGGCGCGGGAGGTGATCCATCCGGTCCTCCAGCCCGACGATCTTCAGCACCGTGGCGACGTGCTCTTTGCGCTGGCTCCTGGAGAGCGACGTCAGGGTGAGGGGGAGCTCGACGTTCTGCCTGGCCGTCAGCACGGGGATCAGGTGGTAGAACTGGAAGATGAAGCCCACGTGACGGGCCCGCCATCGGGCCAGCGCGCTCTCCGAGAGCTTCGCGATGTCCGTTCCCGAGACCACGATCGATCCGCTCGATGGCCTGTCGATGCCCGCGATGAGATTCAGGAGGGTCGTCTTGCCGGAACCGGAAGGCCCCTGGAGCGCCAGGAATTCACCCTCGCGGATCGTCATGTCGATCCCGTCGAGCACCGGAATGCGCAGCGTGTCGCGATGGTAGACCTTGGTCACACCGGACATCCGGACGACATCGGTTGCGACCGCTGTCTGCACACTCATGGGATGAAGCCTCCTCGCGAAGGCTTCAGGATACAGGATTTCGGGAGGAGAGAGGGATCAGGATCGGCGCGCGATGCGGCGCGCGGGGCGGCGGGTCTCGCTGGGGATCCCCGCGGCCTCGGCGACACCGTCACGGTAGGCGTGCCAGAGCTCGAGGCTCTTCTGCATGGCCTCCACGACACGCTTCCTCTCGGACGCGGTGCGCGCGTAGTCGGTCACGATGGTCCAGGCCGAGTGCCTGTGCCCTCCTTCGACCAGCGCATGGGCTCTCTTGAGCTTCAGGAAGCGCGGGTCGAGACCGTGATAGCGGACCAGCGGATTGTCACTGACGAGCTTGCGCTCCGCCTCCTCCCGCAGGGCTGGACGCAACGAGTCACCTGAGAGCTCGCGCCTGTCGTGGACGCTCCCTTCGACGAAGATGGTCACCACGGCGGCGCCGACCACCCATGGCAGCTCGAGCGTCGCCTCATCGAGCCATTCGCGGTAGCGGCGGCTCGCCTCGAGCAGCGCCGCCTTCTCGAAATCGCGCCTCCGAAACCCGAGCCCTTCCATCATGTAGATGAAGAGATCAGGATGAGGTCCCGTCCCCGACAGACCGCCCGTCTCCTCCTCGTACAGGTTCTCCGCGAGATCGCGGCGCACCTCGGCAGCGGGGCAGCGCGAATGAACGCGGCTGAGCAGGACCGGGAAGTCGCGGACATACACGGCGAACTCCTGCTGGAAGTGGATCCGGAGTTGTTCGCGAGTGGCCGTCGGACCGCCGAAAACGGACCACGCCCAGTGGTCCTTGTGGTCCATGATCCTGAGGAGGGCAGACCTGAAGTCATTCACGACACACAAGATAGGCAGCATGCCATCCGGGGTCAAGACAACGACGCCAGTCGCCCGGGGTCAGGCTCCTGAATCACGATTTCCCCCATTGGCAGGTCACTGAAGGGCGTCCGGCTGGGGCGTTTTCATTGACTTTCGCGCTCCCATGAAATAATATAAGTCACTGTTTTTGCAGTAATTGCGTAGGTGTGGGCAGGCGCGCCGAGGAGGCCTCTCAGTGAGCTTCAAGGTCGGAGACAAGGTCGTGTACCCGAATCACGGCGTGGGCGTGATCGAGCAGATTATGAGCGTGGCGGCCGCGGGTGCAGCAGACAACACATACTACAGGCTGCGTATCCTCTCCAACGACAGCACCGTCCTGGTCCCGACGGGCAACACCAACCAGGTCGGTCTGCGCAAGGTCCTCTCCCGCAAGGACGTCGACAAGGTCTTCAGGGTCCTGAGGAACGGGAAGATCGAGATCACCAACGACTGGAAGGGGCGCTTCCAGGAAAACTCCGAGAAGATGAGAACCGGGGACATCTTCGAGGTGGCCCGGGTGCTCAAGAACCTCACGTTCCTGAGCCGCAGCAAGAACCTCTCCTACCGCGAACGCAAGATGCTCGACAAGTCGAAGTACCTCATCGTCAGTGAGATCGCGGAGGTTTCGCGCGTCCCTGAGGATCAGATCGAGGCGAAGGTCGACAAGGCGGTCGGCGGGCCCAGCAAGACCACAGCCGTGGCGCGCGATCACTAGAGGCGGGCTCGACACCCTCACAGGGGAATCCGCAACGTAATGGGCGGCCGGGACCACCGGCTGCCTTTTTTTTCGTCCCTTGAAATGAAAAACCCGGCGCCGGGTGCCGGGTTGTGGATGAAGCCTGACAGACGCCAAAGGGCCCTTCCCCTTGAAGCCCCATCATGAGGCGTCAAGAACCCTTCTGCGCCTGTCGTAAACTCCTCATACCGCTTCCCGGGTCTCTCGTCAACTGAGAATGCCCAGCAGGTAAGGCTTTTGGAGGTGCGCCATGGATCACGCCATGCTGCGGGTCATCTCGGGGGAGCTTCGCGTCGTGCTGCTGAACCAGCCGCTGGCCCAGGTCGCCCAGCTCGACAGCCACCGTTTCCTCCTGCGCTTCGAGGATCCCCCCTTCCCGAGGCTTCACATCGCGATCCATCCACGGCTTTCGACCATCCACCTGGCGCGCGGCGTCAAAACTCCGACCGATCCTACAGACTTGGGAGCCTCGCTGACCCGGCAGCTCGAGGGACGGCGCGTGACGGACCTGACGAAGCCGCCGGGCGAGAGGCTGGTCAGGATCCGTTTCGGCGATGACCGCATCCTCGTGATCGAGCTGATGGGGAGGGCCTCCAATCTCGTCCTGCTCGACGGCGAGGAGAGAGTCCTGCTCTTCGCGCGATCGCATGCGGGAGCCTTCCGCCAGCCGGTCGAAGGTGGCGTGTACCAGCCACCGCCCCCTCTTGCGGAACGGGCGCGCGGCACCTTCGAGACTCTCACCGCCGATCAGCTCCGCGCCAACTTCGAGTGCGCCGCTGACGACGAGACTGCGGTGGGCGACGATGCGGCTGTCGCGAAGGCAATGTACGAGGAGATCGCCGGGCTGAGCGCGCACCTCGCGCGCGAGGTCGTCTGGCAGGCGCGCCGCGGCGCGGACGCTTGGGAGACCTTCGACGCCATCAGGGCGAGGGTGTTGTCCGGCCCGCACCAGCCCGTGCTGCACGCGCCGGACGATGCCGAAAGGATTGCGGAGGCGACGCCGCTGGGCGCGCGCAACCTCTTCGCGTTTCTCTTCCCGCTCCCTTCCGCGCTGACGGATTTGAAAGCCATCGAATTCCCGACGGCGGGGGAGGCCGAAGCGGCGGCGACGGACCTGACGCTGAGGCACCTGGCCTATGCGTCGGTGAAGGAGTCGCTCGCCGGGGTGCTGCGTCAGGAACGCAAGCGCGCCGATGCCCTGCTCGAGACTCTCGAGAAGGAGCTGGAGGAGGCCGCGCGGACCCAGGAGCGGAATCGCAGGTACGGAGAGCTGATCCTGGCCGGTTTGAGCGACGCGCAGCGGCAGGGATCCGAGGTCCTCGTCATCGATCATTACGATCCGGAGCAACGCAGGGTGCCGATCCCTATCGACCCCCGCCTCAACCTCAATGAGAACGCCGCCAGGTTGTTCAAGACTGCGCGCCGGGCGGAGCGCACGGCCAACGCGCTTCCGGGGCGGCTCGCGACCCTCAGGCTGCGCCGCGAGGCGATCGCAGGCGGGGAGCGCGGTGTCGACGCCGCCCTCACGCTCGACGCGCTGAAGGCGGTGGAGAGCGAGCTCCAGGAAACGGGGATCATCCGCGCGTACCGGAGGGCCCAGCGCGCGGACGTGGCGGTCAAGTCGGAGTACGTGCCGGTGCGCGAATTCCGCACCGCGGACGGGTTCACGATCATCGTCGGCCGCAGCAGCGCCGACAACGAGCATGTCACCTTCCGCGTCGCGGCCCCGCATGACCTCTGGCTTCACGCCTCGGGCTGGCCCGGAGCGCACGTGGTGGTGCGCAACCCGCAGAGAAAACCCGCGCTTCCCGAAGGGACGGTGCACGAAGCGGCAGGGATCGCCGCGTGGTTCAGCAAGGGGCGCGACGAGAAGCACGTCGAGGTGCACGTCGCCTGGCGCCGTCACGTCCGCAAGGGGAAGGGGATGCCCTCCGGGATGGTGATGCTCAAGAAATTCCGGTCGGTGCGCGTGAGCCCCCGCCTCCCCGAAGGGACCGACCCGCTTCGTTGATCGCGTTTCATGCGCGTAGTACTTTCACGCGCTGGAGCACGTTTGAGCGCCGATGCGGCGCGGCGCGGAGCGAAGCGACGGTGACACGATTCCTCAAGATTGCCGGCCGGCGTAGAGCGACCCGGCGATGAGTCGATTCCTGAAGATCGCCGGCAGCGTCGCGCTCGCCGTTGTTCTGCTGTGGCTCTTTTTCCGGCAGCTCGATCTGAGCGAGATCTTCGCGCACATCGCCGGCGCGGAGCCGCTGTGGCTGGGCGTCGCGGTCCTCATGCAGGGGTTCCATCTCACGATCCGGTCGCTGCGGTGGCGCACGCTGCTGACGCCGCTCAAGAAGAATATCGGCTTCTACAACCTCTTCTCGACCACCGCGATCGGCTACATGCTCTCGTTTCTCCTGTTCCGCATCGGGGAGGTCGTGCGCCCCCTGCTCCTGGGCCAGCGCGAGCGCATCAGCAAGTCCGGGGCGCTCGCCACCTGCGTCCTGGAGCGCCTCATGGACTTCCTGACGGTCGCGCTCCTGTTCGGCGTCTATCTCATCTTCCGCTTCGATCCCGAGGCCCCCCAGGTGGCGGGGCTGGACATCGGCAAGCTTCGCACCACGGGGCTGATCTTCGGATTCGCGACGCTGGCCTGCTTTCCGCTCCTTTATGTTATCGTCCACTTCCGCCAGCGCCTCTACGCCTTTTTCGACCGGCGCATGGGAAGCGATGCAGCGTTGCCGCGCCTGATCCACGCCTTTCTCGGCGGGTTCGACGTCGTGAAGGGGGGCAGGATGCTGACCCTGGCCTGGCTGCAGTCGCTCGGCGTGTGGCTGTCGATCACGGGCGCCATCTGGTCGTCGCTGCGCGCGTTCGATCTGGGAGTCGACTTCATGGACTCGTTCCTGATGGTGGCCCTGCTCGCCTTCGGCATCGCCGTTCCCACGCCCGGGGGCGCGGGCTCGTTCGAGTACCTCGGCCAGCTCGGGCTCCAGCTCTTCGGCGTGGCGCCCAACGAGGCGGCCGCGGCCATCCTCGTGACGCACGCCCTGTCGATCGCTCCGGTGATGGCGGTGGGCCTGTGGCTGATCTGGAGGGACGGGTTGAGCCTCAAGGGGCTCACCGGCATGGGGGAGAAGGCGAGCCAATGAAGTGCCCTTTCTGCAGTCATCTGGAGGACCGCGTCGTGGACTCGCGCGAGGGGCGCGAGGGGCTGGTCATCCGGCGCCGCCGCGAATGCCTCGGGTGCAAGAAGCGGTTCACCTCCTACGAGAGGATCGACGAGATCACCTACCGGCTCATCAAGCGGGACGGTCGCCGGGAGCCGTTCGAGCGCCAGAAGCTCATGGCCGGCCTGCTCAAGGCCTGCGAGAAACGCACCGTCGCGACCAAGTCCCTGGAGGAGATCGCCGACGAGGTTGAGTCGATGCTTCAAGATTCACCCGACAAGGAGCTGTCCACCGAGAAGGTCGGCGCTCACGTGATGGTGCGGCTGAGGGACCTCGACAAGATCGCCTACGTCCGGTTCGCCTCGGTCTACAGGCGCTTCGAGGAGCCTTCCGACTTCCTTCAGGAGCTCAAGGGTCTTCTGGATCAGAAGCAGGCCGAGCGGCACCGTGAGCCCTGATCCCGGGCCCGCGACGGGTTGCGCCGTCGTCGCCGGCCCATAATATTCAGCCCCACCCCTGGAGGCCCCGATGGAACAAAACTTCGGACCCTACCTCGAAATCGCTCGCATCCAGAGCGAGATGAACAAGATGTTCGAGGTCCTGCTGGAGATGCGCGACGATGGGTCCGGCCCGGACGTCAACGCCTGGATTCCGAGCGTCGATGTCTGCGAGGATTCTGAGCACCTGATCCTGAGGGCGGAGCTGCCCGGCGTGCCGCTGGAGTCGCTCAAGGTGACGGCGGTCAGCGGCGCTCTCGTCATCAGCGGCGAGCGCACGGTGCTCACGCCTCCGACGCACGCCAAGTTCCACTGCATGGAGCGCAACTCCGGCCGCTTCCGGCGCGTGATCCCGCTGGGCCTGCCGATCAATACACGCGATGCCATCGCCACGCTGACGAACGGGATGCTCGAGGTGAGGTTCCCCAAGGTCTCCAACCGCCGTGGAGAGGAAGTCGCCATCACCGTGAGCCCCACGCAGGATGAGACCCACGCGATCGCGACGCAGCGGGGCCCGACACGTTCAACGCGCCAGATCAAGGAGAAGCCGTGACCCCCGACACGTCACACGAGCAGATGAAGATCCCCAGCCGCCTCCCGGTGCTGCCGCTGCGCGACCTGGTGGTCTACCCCTTCATCATCGTCCCGCTGTCGGTGAGCCGCGATCGTTCCATCGCGTCGGTGGACCACGCGCTGGCGGGGAATCGCATGATCCTGCTGTGCGCCCAGAAGGACAAGGAGAACGACCACCCGGGTCCGGACGACATCTACAAGATCGGCACGGTGGCCGTGATCATGAGGATGCTCAAGCTGCCGGACAACCGCATCCGCGTCCTGGTGCAGGGGGTGGCGCGCGCCCGGGTCCAGACGCTGCACGACGGCGCCGAGTTCCCCGAAGCCGAGATCGATCCCATCGCGGACCAGGCGCCGGAGCCGGACCTGGAGCAGGAAGCTCTCTTGAGAGCCGTGAAGAAGACGCTCGACCGCAGCGTCTCGCTGGGGAAGGCGATCTCCTCGGAGGTCATGGTCGTGGCCTCGAACCTGGAGGCTCCCGGCCGTCTCGCGGATCTTGTCGCCTCCAATCTCGAGCTGAAGATCGAGGACGCCCAGGAGATCCTGGGCCTGATCGATCCGGTGGAGCGGCTCAAGAAGGTGCACGAACTGCTCAACAAGGAGATCCATCTCCTCACGATGCAGCAGGAGATCAACACGCACGCGCGCGAGGAGATCGACCGATCGCAGCGCGAGTTCTTCCTGCGCCAGCAGATGAAGGCCATCCAGCACGAGCTGGGAGAGGGCAACGACCTCGCCGAGGAGATCGAGGCGTACCGCGAGAAGATCGCCAAGGCGAAGATGCCCGAGAAAGTCAAAGAGGAGGTCGAGCGCCAGCTCGGCAAGCTCGAGCGCATGCAGCCGGACGGCGCCGAGACCGCCACGGTGCGCAACTATCTCGACTGGATGGTGGAGATCCCCTGGACGCGCGCGACGCGCGACAACAACGACATCGCGAAGGCGGGGAAGATCCTCGACGAGGATCACTTCGGACTCGAGAAGGTGAAAGAGCGCATCCTCGAGTACCTCTCGGTGCGCAAGCTCAACAAGGACATGAAGGGCCCCATCCTCTGCTTCGTCGGCCCGCCCGGCGTGGGCAAGACGTCGCTGGGGCGCTCCATCGCGCGGGCCCTGGGGCGGAAGTTCGTGCGGGTCTCCCTGGGGGGGGTGCGCGACGAGGCGGAGATCCGCGGCCACCGACGCACCTACGTCGGCTCGATGCCGGGGCGCGTCATCCAGGGGATGCACCAGGCAGGGTCGGTCAACCCGGTCTTCATGCTCGACGAGGTCGACAAGCTGGGGGCCGACTACCGGGGCGACCCCTCCTCGGCGCTGCTCGAGGTGCTCGATCCCGAGCAGAACAACAGTTTCAGGGACCATTACCTCGGCGTCGCCTACGACCTCTCGAAGGTCCTGTTCATCGCCACCGCGAACCAGCTCGAGCCGATCCAGCCGGCTTTCCTCGACCGCATGGAGGTCATCGCGCTCTCCGGGTACACCGAGGAAGAGAAGATCATCATCGCCAAGCGGCACATCATTCCGAAGCAGGTCAAGGAGAACGGCCTGAAGGAGTCGCAGATCGAGTTCGTGGACAAGGGGATTGCAGGAGTCATCTCGCAGTACACGCGCGAGGCGGGCCTGCGGAACCTGGAGCGCGAGCTGGCGACGATCTGCCGCAAGGTGGCGCGCAAGGTCGCGGAGGACGATCTCAAGGAGACCGCGCAGGTCGACGCTAAGAGCCTCGACAAGTTCCTCGGCGCGCCGCGGATCCTCCCGGAGGAGTCGCTCAAGACCGACCGCGTCGGCGTGGCCACAGGGCTCGCGTGGACTCCCAGCGGCGGCGACATCCTCTTCATCGAGGCGACCACGATGAAAGGGAAGGGGGACCTCATGCTGACGGGGCAGCTCGGAGACGTCATGAAGGAATCGGCCCGTGCCGCACTATCGTACGCCAGGGCACGCTCCGCGGAGCTGGGGGTCCCCGACCGCTTCTTCGCCATGCACGACATCCACGTGCACGTGCCTGAGGGGGCGATACCCAAGGACGGCCCCTCCGCCGGCATCACGATGGCCGTGGCGATGATCTCCGCGGTGACGGGGCGCCCGGTGCGCCACGACATCGCCATGACCGGAGAGATCACGCTCAGGGGACAGGTCCTTCCCATCGGCGGGGTCAAGGAGAAGGTGCTGGCCGCGCGGCGCGCGGGGATCAAGAAAATCATCCTGCCGGCGCTGTGCCGCCGCAGCCTGGAGGACGTCCCCGACTACCTGCGCAAGGAGATGGAGTTCTTCTTCGTGGACGAGGTCTCCGAGGTCTTCCACATGTCCCTGATCGAAGAGCGCAGGAAGGGCCGCCGCGCCGTCGCCGTCATGCAGGCCTCCGAAGCGACCTGATCGCCGAAGGATCCCCGCGCGCCCGTGGTACTCGACCCGGAGACCGCGGCCCGTCAGAACGGCGAGCAGCCCGAGGCGCTGATGAGGGAGCCCGACGAGTCGAACCCCGCGGGTCCCTCGCGGCAGTCGTTCTCCGCCCTCACGAGGAAGTAGAAGATGCCCCCCGGTGGCGGATCCGGCCCCGGCTGACCGGCATTGACGATGACGCGTCCGGCGTTGGTCGTTGCCGCGTCGTAGAACGGCGCTCCGGCCGCGACCTCGGAGAAGCCGTCGCCGTCCGTGTCGCCGATTCCGGCCACCGCGCTCCCCATCTGGCCGTTCGCCTGATCCCCCTCGATCTTCTGGAACAGAATCGGCCCGCCCTGCGACCCGAGGTAGACGTAGGCTCGTCCCGCGTTGGTCACCCCGTTGCTCGTCGTGCCGGCGCCGACGATCAGGTCGTCGTACCCGTCGCCGTTGAAGTCCTTCGCTGACGACACCGAGACCCCGAAGTCGGCGTTCGCACTGTCGCCGCGCAGCGGCGCCCCGACGGTCGGATCGATCCCGTCGGCCGAGCCGAAGAAGACGAACGCCGCCCCCTCGTCGGTCTGGTCCACGTCGTACTCCTTGGCTCCGACGATGACGTCGTCGTACCCGTCGTTGTTGACGTCCCCGGCCGATGCCACCGACCATCCGAACCTCGCTGAGACCTGATTCACCTCCAGGACCCTATGCGGCGTCGTGCTCAGGCCCGTGGCCGATCCGAGGAACACGTACACGAGCCCCTCGAGGCTCTCTGCGTTCCCCCCGCCGGGGGCGCCGACGACGACGTCGGCGAACCCGTCGTTGTTCACGTCGCCCGCCCCGGCCACGGCGGCGCCAAAGCTGGCTCCGGCCGTCTCACCCACCGGATTCCAGGCCTCCGGCGTCGTCGAGAGGCCGGTGGCCGAGCCGCGATAGAGGAACGCCCCTCCTGCATCGGGAGCACCGGGCGCGCCGATGACCACATCGTCGTAGGAGTCGTTGTCGACGTCTCCGACGACGGCCACCGGCGAGCTGCCGCTCGGTGCGGTCCAGCCGGGCGCGCTCAGCCCAGTCGCAGAACCGTAGAACGCCGTGGCCTCGATGTTCTCCGCGCCGACGATCACGTCGTCGTAGCCGTCATTGTTGAAATCACCGCCGCCGGATACAGAGACGCCGACCTGGACCAGCTCGACATTGGGCTTGTAGATCCACAAAGCACCCTTTCCGTACTGCGAGCCGAGAGCCACATCGACCCGCCCCTGCAGTTCGAGCCCACCGGAGTATCCGGGTGAGCCCACGATGACGTCGTCGTAGGCATCGCCGTTGACGTTGCCCGCGGCCGAGACCGACGCGCCGAAGCGCCCCTGCAAGAACGACCCGTCCTCGACCCAGAGTGTCTGCAGCGTGGTCGCAGCGATCGTATCGGGTCCGGCGTCGGACTCCACGCAGTGGAGCGAGGCCCCGTCGAACTCCTGGGCTCCGGATGCCTGCAGCGCGTCGTACCGGATGGAACCGGGAAGGCCGCCAAGGCTCGCGGGGGCGCTCCACGACAGGAGCGTCCCGAAGGTGTTCGTCACCTGGAGGTCGGTCGCCTCGCCGGGAGCGGCCCACACTTCGAAGTTGTCCGACCGGCAGTCGGCAAGATCCTCGGTCCCGTCGTTGTCGTCGTCCGCGTCACACGGCTCGCCCTGGCCGTCGAAATCAGCATCCGCCTGGTGGACGTTGTCCTCGAGCGGGCAGTTGTCGGCCAGATCATGGACCAGGTCGCCGTCGGTGTCGGCGCAGTGTCCAATCGGCACCGGAAGCACAGCGCCGCGCGATGGGTACACGTTGGTGCTGCAGACACATCGCGGTGCCTGGAAGAAGTTGCAATGCTCCTGCGTGAGGCCGTTTCCGCCGGTGTACATGTACATGATGTGCCCTGGATCGTCGGTGTGCCCCAGACCGGTGTTGTGACCGTACTCGTGCATCCAGATGTTTGCCTCGTCGTGAGGATTGCTTCCGCGGACCACGATCATCCCCGGAAGCGCAACCGAGGCGACGCCGAGGACGTTCAATGCCGGAAAGTGGATAGCGTTGACCACTTTTACCCGTGCGGCCTCGAGGTGAAGGACGGACCACAGTTCTTCCTGCGTGGTGATGTAGTCCCACCCTGGGTCGGTGAAGGTCCACGCCGGACCAGATCGCGCTATCGTGACGCAGCACGCTACATCACCGGGATAGTCCTCGCGTCCCACCATTTGCGTTCCATTCGTCAGGACTTTGTCAAGTTGCTCGTTGGTCATCTTGTTCGGCACCGCGAGGTGGTTCGCGTAGGTGAGCCTGGTCTCGTAGGTCAAGTCCGGCCGGATACCTAGCCAGAACACGCGGTCCAGGTCCGGCCGCAACACTTCGAGCGACGCCGCATCGTTGGTGTGGGGCATCTCCAGCGTTCCGGACCAATCGAGCGTCGGCCCGTCTGCAGCCACGCGCGCGCCCGTTGTCGACCGGGAGGCAGCACCAGCGTCGGGCCGCTGACGGCGCACAGAGCCGGTCTCGTCGTAGAGCTCCATCTCGCGGCTCGCTGCACGACCTAGATCGCGACCGTTCGGCCGGGGCGCGACGGTCTCCCGCGCGATCGCCTGAAGGCGCTGCCGAGCGATCGGGTTGCCCGTGAGTGCGAGACCGCGCATCGCCGACTCCAGGACATCGTCGACGAGACCGCGGTTGCTGGAACGGCGGGCCCCACCCAGGTACGCTCCCCCCTCGCCGCCCTGCCGCGTCAGCTCGAGCAGCGTCTCGAGCGCCCGCCGGTCCCCCCGCTTGGCGAAGTAGCCCAGCGCCTGCGGAGCGGCCAGATGGGCGCGGAGTTCCTCCGGCACATCCACGTCGGCCGGCGGATCCACCATGAAGGCGAGAATGTCCCCTGTCGCGCTGCCGTCGTCCAGCATTGCGAGGAACGAGACGACGTTGTCGCGCCGCGGGAAGGAGGGCTCGTGCAGCAACTCGATCAGGAGGGGAACATCCTCGAGCACGAGCACATCGCGCGCCAGATCCTCGGTGACGCCGTGGATGTAGAGGCCCATCATGGCCTCGCGAACCACGGCCGCGCGCCCCTCGTCGGCGCCGGCCGCCGAAATGCTACCGTGGACCGTTGCGGCGGCGATGCACGCGAGCGGAAGGAGCGGAAAGAGCCGGCCGAGACACCTCATTGGAACCTCCGAGGCAATATGGACAATACGCCCATTTCCCTGACGCGTCAATCGGTTGGATGCGACCCGGAACCCGCTGGTGGACCGACCTGATGGCCGCCCTTGCGAGCCCGCACCTCAGGAGGACCGCCGCGACACCCGTGATAACCTCCGGGCATGCGTCTGCTGAGCCGGGGCGAGCGCGGCGTCATCGAAGAGATCCGCAGGCACTTCCGCGGCCTGACCCCGCAAGCCCCCGAGGGCATCGGCGATGACGCGGCGGTCCTGCGCGCGCCGTCGGCCCCCCTGATCGTCTCGACCGATGCGCTCGTCGAGTCGGTCGATTTCAGACGTCACGAGCCGGCCTTCCTCCTCGGCCGCAGGGCGCTCGCGGTCAACCTGAGCGATCTGGCGGCCATGGGGGCC
>Ga0137433_1000205_pt1 | contig 35106 bp, 30 predicted proteins | sample EasRivERMZT840_2_FD_102335 | JGI IMG/M metagenome (GOLD analysis project Ga0137433, IMG submission 102335) | Soil microbial communities from meander-bound floodplain in the East River, Colorado, USA - East River MetaG ERMZT840_2 | ecosystem: Environmental > Terrestrial > Soil > Floodplain ...
ACCGGCCAGCGCGTCGTCGAGCGCGCGACGGCCTTCCGGTGCGAGGCGGTAGTACCGCCGCGGGGGCCGGCGGTCGCGATGGGCCTTGACGGGATCCTCCCAGGACGACCGGACGAGTCCGTCGCGCTCGAGGCGGCTGAGCGCGGGATACACGGTGCCGCTCGGGAGCGACGTGGCGTCGATGATGTCGAAGCCGTATTCGCTGCCTGACGCGAGGGCCTGGAGGACGCGAATCGCGGCGAGACCAAGTGATCGAGGCATGGGTAGGTACTAACACATGTCGCGTAGTAAATCTACATAGTGGCCGGCCGCGGACGATGTCGGCGATGTAAATACTGCTCCCGCGTTCGCGCCGGACATACGGATGTGAAGGACCACTGCTAGCATCCGGACACCATGTCGAAATTCAACCCGGCGTCTCTTCCGCGCGGGTCGGCCGCAGCCCTTCTGATCAGCCTGACTCTCGTCTGCGGCGTCACCGCCGCCGACGTGAATCTGGCCGCACTGACCAACGGCGGCAGTCTGACGTCGCTCGGTGTGCCCCTGACGGAGAACTTCGATGCGCTTGCGACGGCCGGCACCGGCAATGCGTGGGCCGACAATTCGACGATTCCCGGCTGGTACTCGACGCGTGCCACCTACAACGCGGGCACCGGCTCGTCGAACACAGGCGCGCTCTACAGCTTCGGCGTGGCCGGCGCCGGTCCGGTCACGGATCGTGCGCTGGGGTCGGTCGCATCGGGATCGACCGGGACCGTGTATCAAGCAGCCCGACTGACGAACAACACCGGCGCGACGATTACCGCGCTCGACATCAGCTACGTCGGCGAGCAGTGGCGGAACGGCGGCAACGCCGCCGCGCACTCGCTGACGTTCCAGTACCAGATTGCCGCCGCCGGAGTCATGACCGGCGCCAACGCTCCAGCGTCCGGCTGGACGACATTTGCGCCGCTCAGCTTCACCGGTCCGATCGCCACTGCCGCGGCCGCGGCCCTTGACGGCAACGACGCGCCGAATCGTGTGATGGTCGGTGCAACGCTCGCTGTCTCGGTCAGCCCCGGCCAGGACATCTGGCTTCGCTGGGCCGACCCCGACGACGGCGGAAGTGACCACGGTCTCGCGATCGACGACTTCTCGGTCGTCGCACAAGGTCTTCAGGAAGAAGATGAAGCGCCTTCGGTGACGGGCACGACGCCCGCCAACGGCGCGACCAGCGTCCCCGTCACATCGACCATCGTCGTGAACTTCAGCGAAAGCGTCACCACGGCTGCCGGCGCGTTCGCCCTGGCCTGTCCCTCAGGTAGTTCGCAGCCGTTCGCCGAGTCCGCATCGCCGGCGAGCTCATTCACGCTCACCCCCGGTGCGCCGCTTCCGCCGAATACGACGTGCACCGTGACCATTGCCGGCGCCGGGATCGCCGATGCGGATGCGACCGACCCGCCGGATCAGATGGAGGCCGATGTCGTCTTCTCGTTCACGACGGCAGGTACGCCTCCACCGGCGGCTACGAACGTCCTCATCAACGAAGTTGATTCCGATACGCCTGGCACGGACGCCGCGGAGTTTGTCGAGTTGTTCGACGGCGGCGCGGGGTTCACGCCGCTCGACGGCCTGGTCCTCGTCTTCTTCAACGGCAGTTCGGACACGTCGTACGCGGCGTTCGACCTCGACGGGTACGTCACCAACGCGCAGGGATATCTGACGGTCGGCAATGCCGGCGTCCCCGGCGTGGACCTGATCTTCGATCCCGGACCGTCCGGGCTTCTGCAGAACGGCGCGGACGCCGTCGCGCTCTACGTCGGAAGCGCCGGCGACTTCCCCGCCGGCACGGCTGTCACCACGGCGAGTCTCGTCGACGCGTTCGTGTACGACACCGACGACGGTGACGATCCTGGCTTGCTGGTCCTGCTGAATGCCGACCAGCCGCAGGTCAACGAGAATGACGGCGGCGCCGGCGCCGCCGAATCCAGCCAGCGCTGTCCGAACGGCGCGGGTGGCGCCAGAAACACCTCGACGTATCAGCAGGCCGCCCCGAGTCCGGACGCGGCCAACATCTGTGCGCCCCCGCCGCAGCCGAGCAACAGCGCCGTGGTGCTCAGCCAGATCTACGGCGGAGGCGGCAACGCCGGAGCGACGTACCAGAACGACTTCGTCGAGCTGTACAACCGCAGCGCGTCGCCGGTCGATATCGGCGGCTGGACGATCCAGTACGCGTCGGCGACGGGCAGCGGCTGGGAGTTCTCGACACAGCCGCTCGGCGGCACCATCGGGCCCGGCGAGTATCTGTTGATTGCCCTGGCCTCGAGCGGGGCCATCGGGCTTCCGCTGCCGCCGGCCAACATCACCGGTCAGATCAACATGAGCGGCACGAGCGGCAAGGTCGCCCTCGTGAACAGCTTCGATGCACTGGTGGGCAACTGCCCGCTCGGCGATTCCCATCTGATGGACCTGGTCGGCTACGGCAGCGCCGACTGCCGCGAAGGGACGACGACCGCTCCCGCGGGAAGCAACACGACCGCGCTCTTCCGGCTTGGCGGCGGCGCGACGGACACCAATCGCAACGGTTTCGATTTCGTGACCGCCGCACCAGACCCGCGCCGCACGGCGCCCATCGTCGAGCTCGGGCCGCTGGTGCTCGCGAGCGATCCGCGCAAGAACGGTGTGACCGCACCGCGTGACATGACGATTGTCGTGACGTTCACCGAGCCGGTGGACGTGCTTGGCGCGTGGTTCGACATCACCTGCGCCGTCAGCGGCCAGCACAACAACGCGACCGAGGCCGGCGGCGGCCAGCAGCACTACATCACGCCCAACACGGACTTCGTGGCCGGCGAGCCGTGCACGGTCACGCTCTTCGCGAGCCAGATCGTGGACCAGGACCTGGACGATTCCGGTCCGAACACGGACACGCTGCCGGCGAACTTCATCTGGTCGTTCACGGTGGCCACCGGCACGGCGCCGCCGTATCCGCCGGCTGAGCACCTGGCGCTGGGCAACCCGAGCGGCGCGACGGCGGACATCGGCAACCCGAACAACTATCTGATGATGAAGCCGGAGTTCGCGCTCTCGTACAACCGCGATCTGGGCCGGCCGAACTGGGTGAGCTGGCATCTGTCCGACGACTGGGTGGGCACGCTGCCGCGCTTCGACACGTTCCGGCCGGACCCGCGGATTCCGCCCGAGTGGTACCGCGTGCAGACCTTCGACTTCACGAACAGCGGCTTCGATCGCGGCCACATGGTGCCGAACGCGGACCGCGACAAGGAAACGTCGATCCCGATCAATCAGGCGACGTTCCTCATGACGAACATGGTGGCGCAGGCACCGGACAACAACCAGGGGCCCTGGGCCGCGTTCGAGAACTACCTCAGGACGCTGCTGCCCGCCGACGAGATCTACATCGTCGCAGGGAGCGGAGGCACGGGCGGATCCGGCGCGAATGGGGGCGTCACGACAACGATCGCGAACGGCCATGTCAACGTGCCGTCGTACACGTGGAAGGTCGCACTGGTCATTCCGAAGGGCGACCTCGACCTCGGGCGTGTCAGTTGCTCGTCGCGGACCATCGCGGTGGTCATGCCCAACGTGCAGGGCATCCGCGATGCGCCGTGGGAGAACTACCTGACAACGGTGGACGCGGTAGAGGCGCTGACGGGGCACAACTTCTTCACGGAACTCTCGCTGGCCGTGCAGCAGTGCATTGAGGCGGGATTGAACGGCGACAACCCCGGGCTCGACACGACGCCACCAGGCATTTCAATCACGGCGCCGGCGAACGGCGCGGTGTATCAGCTGAATCAAATCGTCAGCGCGAGTTACTCGTGCACGGATGGCGGGTCTGGAATGGCCAGCTGCATCGGGACCGTGGCCAACCTCGGCGCGATCGACACCTCCAGCGTGGGCGTCAAGACCTTTGTCGTCAATGCGGCTGACCTCGCCGGCAATCTGTCGAGCGTGACTGTCACGTATGAGGTCCGTCCGGCACTGTCAGCCGTCGGACCCGCGAAGATCTGGATCGGATTGAGGAACAGCGACGCCGTGGGATTGCGGATCGACCTGCAGGCGGAGCTGCTCGTGAACGGCACGGTCGCGGCGAGCGGGGCTCTGCTCAATGTCCCGACGGGCAGCAGTGGCTTCAACAACGCGCTCCCCAACATTGTGCCGATGACATTGACCTCCGGTCCGGCCGAGGTGGCGCCGGGCGCGGAGATCTCGCTGCGGATGTCCGTGAGGCGAACGTGTTCGGGCGGTGGCCACAACTCCGGAACGGTCCGGGCGTGGTTCAACGGCCTGCAGATCGACAGCGGCGCCAACCGGGACGCCGGGTCCCGGATTCAGCTCACGATCGGCGGCACGGAAGGCCCTTACTTCCTCAGGGACGCCTTCGGCCTGTCGACGACCCCCGGCGCCATCCGCGTGTCGGTGGATGCGGCCGTGAACAGCAGCGTGGCCTGCGGCGCGCGGCCGTACACCGTTCTCGGTACGTGGGTTGTCGTCATGCCGTAAGGCCTGCCGCGGCATAGAGTGGCGTCACACTCCGGCACTCCGGCTACGGCCTCGACATCCTTCTAATCCGATCCGCCGCGGCCGGATAGCTGGCCTCGAGCTCGGGGCCCTGAGCCAGCTCGAAGTCCGCAAAGTCGAACCCCGGCGCGACCGTGCAGCCGACGAGGCAGTGCGACGCACCTGCTCGCAGCTCCGTACCGAACCATGTGCCGGCCGGGACAACGACCTGCGGCCGCTCGCCGGCATCGAGATTCATCCCGAGCACCGCCACGTCCCACGCCCCGTCAGGGAAGAGACGGAGAATCTCGAGCGGGCCGCCGTCGTAGAGATGAAAGACCTCGTCTGAGATCAGGCGGTGCAGAAACGTGGCCGGCTCATTCGCGGTGATGAGGAAGTAGATCGCGGTGGACGCCGCCCGGCTTCCGCGATGGCGCTGTGACTGAACTTCAGACGATGAGCGATAGGTTTCGCGGAAATAACCGCGTTCTGGATGCGGCTCGAGGCCGAGCTTGTCTATGATGGCGTCCATTGGCGGAGTCTACTGGATGGAAGCGATGGCCTTCGTGGGCGTTCGCGGCCGCGCTTTTACATCTTGACTCGGGAGCTGACGCGCGAGGCATCCACAAACCCCGCTAAATGCTCCCCCGTCAGCGTCTTCTTCGCCTTCACCAGTTCCTCCGGCGTCCCCTCAAACACGACTCGCCCGCCGTCGTGTCCCGCGCCGGGCCCGAGGTCGATGATCCAGTCAGCGTGCGCCATCACCGACAGGTGATGCTCGATCACGATGACCGACGTGCCGGAGTCCACCAGCCGGTCCAGCAGCCCGAGCAACTGCTCGAGGTCAGCGAGATGAAGGCCCGTCGTCGGCTCGTCGAGCACGTAGACTCCCCCGTCGGTGCCCATCTCCGTCGCGAGCTTGAGCCGCTGCCGCTCGCCGCCCGACAGCGTGGGCAGCGGCTGGCCGAGCCGGAGGTAGCCGAGCCCGACGTCGCTCAGGTTCTTCAGAATCGCGTGCGCGTCGCGACGCGCCGGGTCTAAAGACCCGGCCTCCATCTGCACGGAAGGACCGAAGAACTCGACCGCGTCCTTGACCGACAGATCGAGCACCTCGGCGATGTTGAGTTTGCCAAGTCTGTACTCGAGCACCGACGCCTGGAATCGCCTGCCCTCGCACTCCTCGCAGACCGTGCTGACGCCGGCCATCATCGCGAGGTCGGTGTAGATCACCCCGGCGCCGTTGCATGTCGGACACGCGCCCCCGCCAAGCTTAGAGTTGGCGCTGAACAGCCCCGGCTTCACGTTGTTGGCCTTCGCGAACGCGGTGCGGATCGGATCGAGGAGACCCGTGTACGTCGCGGGGTTGCTGCGCCGCGAGCCGCGGATCGCACCCTGGTCCACCGTGACCACTTCGTCCCGGCCGCTGACCGAGCCGTCGACGAGCGAGCTCTTGCCCGACCCGGCCACGCCGGTCACCACCACCAGCACGCCGAGCGGGATGTCGACGTCCACATTCTTCAGGTTGTTCGTGCGGGCGCCGCGCACCTTCATCACGCCGGTCGGCTTCCGTACCGAAGACTTCAGAGCCGCCCGGTCGGAGAGATGCCGCCCGGTGAGCGTGCCGCTCGCCCGCAGCGCATCGACCGTGCCCTCGAACACCACCTCCCCGCCTGCGGCGCCGGCGCCGGGGCCGAGATCGACGACGTGATCGGCGAGGGCGATCATCTCCGGCTTGTGCTCGACCACGAGAACGGTGTTGCCCTTGTCGCGCAGCCGCAGCAGGAGCTGGTTCATCCGCTGAATGTCATGCGGATGCATGCCGATCGTCGGCTCGTCGAAGACGTACGTGACATCGGTCAGCGATGACCCGAGGTGGCTGACCATCTTGGTGCGCTGCGCCTCGCCGCCCGACAGCGTGCCCGACGGCCGGTCGAGACTGAGATAGCCCAGCCCGATCTCCACGAACGAGTCGAGCGTCTGTCCCAGCTTCGATACGAGCGGCGCGACCGACGGCTGCTTCAGATCGCGCACCCATTCGGCCAGGTCGCTGATCTGCATCGCGCACGCGTCGGCGATGCTGAGACGCCCGATCTTCGACGACCGGGCGGCCTCGTTCAGCCGCGTGCCCTTGCAGTCGGGACACGTGCTGAAGGTCACCGCGCGTTCCACGAACGCGCGGATGCTCGTGTTCATCGCCTCGACGTCTTTGGACAGGAACGATTTCTTGATCCGAGGGATCAGCCCCTCGTAGGTGAGGTTCAGCTTCTCCACCTTCACCTTCGTCGGCTCCTGGTAGAGGAGGAGGTGCAGCTCTTTCTTCGTGTACTTGCGGATCGGCTTGTTTATGTCGATACCGATGGCTGCAAAGGTACGCATGTACCAGCCCTCGGCCGTGTAGCCGGGGATCGTGAGCGCGCCCTCGTTCAGCGACTTCGTGTCGTCGTACAGCTCCTTCAGATCGATGTCGTTGACCTGCCCCATACCCTCGCATCGCGGGCACATGCCGCCGAGGTAGACGGCTTCGCGCACCACGGTTCTCTCGCCCTTGCCCTTGTCGGCGGTCATCGCCCCGCTCGCCTTCCGCGTGGGGACGTTGAACGAGAAGGCCGTGGCGGGACCGATGCGCGGCTTGCCGAGGCGGCTCCACAGTACCCGCAGCATCGCGTTGGCGTCGGTCGCCGTGCCGACCGTCGAGCGGGCGTTGGCGCCCATCCGCTCCTGGTCCACGATGATCGCCGTCGTCAGCCCCTCGAGCACGTCGACGTCCGGCCGGGCGAGCGTCGGCATGAAGCCCTGCACGAACGCGCTGTAGGTCTCGTTGATCAGCCGCTGCGACTCGGCCGCGATGGTGCCGAATACCAGCGATGACTTGCCCGATCCGGAAACGCCGGTGAACACTGTGAGCCGCCGCTTGGGGATCTCGACGCTGACGTCCTTGAGGTTGTTGACGCGCGCGCCCTGGACGCGGATCCGGTCGTGTAAGTCCGCCTTCACCGCCGACCCTTGATCAGCGCTGAGATTCCCGGTTCCGCCATCAATTTTTCGATCGCCGCCATCTCCAACGGAACGAAAGCCGACAGGTTCTCATAGCCAGTCGGCGTCACGAGCAGCGCGTCCTCGAGCCGCATCGCCAACCCTTCTTCCGGCACCTGCAGTGCGGGCTCGATCGTGAACACCTGTCCAGGCACGAGTGTCACGGGCGCGCCGTCGGCCGGGCGGCCGCGGCCGACGTCGTGCACCTCGAGGCCGATGCTGTGCCCGAAACTCGTTCCCTGACTGTTCTTGTAGCGATCCGCGAACCGCTGCGCCGCGGCCTTGATATGCGCGCTCCGAAAGGTCGTCGCCTGAATGGCCGCGTCCATCTTCCGGCCCGCGGCCTGAAGCAGCTCACGGACCGGGACGCCGGGGCGGATCTCCGACATCAGGGCGCGATACATCGCGAGATAGATGCCGTAGAGCTCGCGCTGTACGGGCGAGAACTTGCCGGTGGCCGGGAACACACGCGTGACGTCCGAGACGTAGTACTGATAGTCGGGCGCGTAGTCGAACTGGACGAGATCGCCGGCGGCGAGCTTGCGCGTGCCCTTGTGGTAGTGCGAGTAGACCGTGTTCGGACCGGTCGCGACGAGCGCGAAGTACGCCGGACCCTGCGCGCCGTACTTCTTGAACACGTACTCGGCGACGGCCTGCAGCTCGTACTCGAACTGGCCTGGCTCCGCCTCGCGCATCGCTTCCATGATGCCCAGCCCCGCAATGCGCGTCGCCTCGCGGATGACGGCAATCTCCCGCGGACTCTTCACCGACCGCACACGATCCACGATCGGATCGAGGTTCTCGAGCGCGAGATCGGAGCGTCCCGCGGCGGCGCGCAGACGGTCCACGAACGCCTCGTATCGCGTGGCGCGGCCGTCCCAGGGATCGCGCTTGGTCGCCGCCTCGAGCCCGTTCGCTTCGGCGCGCGATCCGCCGCCGGTGACATCCGAACCCGCTGCGACGAACACACGGCGGCCGTCCCGGCCGATCGCCGCTACGGCCGCGGCGAACGCGTCACGAGGCAACACCGCATCGAGCCCGGTAACCTTCGCCGCCTCGGCGCCGGCGGTGAGCGACGGGCCGAAGGCGCGAACCTTGAAGCCGGCTGGATCGATGTAGAGAGTCGACGTCTTGTCGCGCCCGTCCAGCAGCAGGATTGCGCGCGGCACCTCGACGCCGGTCAGGTAATAGAACTGCGCGCTCTGCCGGAATGGCAGCTCCGCGCGTGGCTCCACCGCGCCCTGGATGATCGCGACGGCGTCGCCGATCTCCTGGAGCACCGCGGCGCGATGGGCGGCGAATTCCTCGGGCGGCAAGGCCCCGGTGAAGACACCTTGGGGAATCTGACGAGCCGACACCGAGATCAGCCCTGCCAGCAGGAACACGGGCAACACGCGCTTCACCATCGGCAGATTGTGGACCAGCCGCCGCTCCGGCCGATATGCCGGACATGAGATTCCGTGGGTCGCCGCTCGCCACCCTTCTCGTTCTGGCGCTCTTCTGCACGGGCTGCGGCTCGGAGCCCGCGTCAGCCGCGGCCGAGGCAAAGGGGTGGCCCACGACGAGGACCGGGACCGACGAGGGCGCCATGTCCGACCTGCAGGCGTCGGCCGAATGGAAAGAACCCCGTTGCCGGTGGCTGGAAACCAGCGCGCACATCGAGTTTTATCCGAATGAGGTCGAAGTGCTGATGGCCGCGCGCAATCTGGGTTACGTCGAGGCGGAACAGGTTGGCATGGGGACCCGCCATGCGAAACCGCAACCCACGTGGAGAGTGGCGCTCACCGAGGTCGGCAAGGACGAATCAGCCAGGTGCGGCAAGGGCTCCGATCGACGGGAGGTGTTCGGCGTCCCGGTCTCGGAGCGGCGCTTCATCGCCGGCAAGCGAACCGGCGACCCGGACAAGTACAACCCCGATCAGGCCATCTTCGAGGTGGAACTCGAGTGGATGCCGACGCTGGCCGGCCAGCGGGTGAAGCACGCTCTCACCGGACACATGACGGTTGAAGAAGGCCTCGCGACCGCAACTGTGCGGATGGTGTACGGCCGGTCGTACAACAAGGGTCCGAACGGCTGGGGTGTGACCTCCATCGTCCATCCTCGCCGGAAGTTCGACCGCTAGCCACGGTCGGGGGTGTTCAGCTTTACGGCGGCTTTGACGAGCGCCTTCAGCGCCTTCTCGTTGATCGTGTCGCCTTCACGGAAGTCGATGGCGCGCCTGAGGTTGCCTTCGAGACTGGCGTTGAAGAGGCCTGCAGGGTCCTTCACAAAGGCGCCCCTGGCGAACGTCACCTTGACGTAGTTCTTGTACGTCTCGCCGGTGCACACGATCCCGTCGTGCGACCAGACCGGGATCCCCGCCATCCCATTCGACGGCTTCTTCCACTTCCGCTCTTCGATCATGTCGGGGTCGGCCTCGAGGATCAGCGCGCGAATGCGGTCCAGGGTCAACTCGCGCCAGTCGTCTCTTGGTGCGGGGGGCTTCGCTCGCTTCGTCACTTCACACTGCGCCACTTTGCGGCGTACGGCAGGAAGAACATGTACAGGCCGGTGAACAGGAGCAGCGCGAGCGGGAGCAGCGGCGAGTAGGTGATCCAGGGCGGCGGCATCTCACCACCGCTGCGTGCCAGGGCGATGAAGTTCGCGATGACGGTCAGCGTAAACGCAATGGACAGCCAGCGGTGAACCTGCCGAACCAGTTTGTTCATGCGATCCTCCCGAGCAGGTCAGCGCCCCGCGAGCCCTTCCGTCAGTTCGATCCGCGTCCCGGCGGGATCGATGAGGAACGCGATCTTCAGCCCGATGGCCGGCACGTCCCGGAACGGGATCTCGAACGTCACGCCCTCGGCGGCGAGCTTCTTGCAGAACGCCTCCAGGCCCTTCACCTCGAACCCGATGTGGTCGAGCGACCGGCCCTTCGTCGCGGCCTGCTTCTCTGCCGTCTTGCGAAAGCTGAAGACGATGCCGGGCACGCCGGCGGCGTTCGCGTTCGTCGGCGTGGGCATCGCCGCGCCGAAGTGTTGGACGTACCAGGCGCGGAGCGCGTCCGGATCGGTGACGTAGAAGTGCGCGTGAAAGTGCTCGAGGGGGACCGTCAGCGTGGGCCCGGCGTAGAACTCCACCTTCACCTTGTCCGGAAAGATCGCCACCACCTCCATCGCATCATCGCGGGTGAGGGGAATCCCCGCCGCCTTCAGTTTCGCGCTCGTCGCGGCCAGGTCTTTGGCGCGAAACGCGAAATGATCGAGGCTGGACCCTTCTGAACCCTCGGCGGGCTCGCCCTTCCCCAGGATGAGAAAGATCCCGGGTAACTTCAGGAGCTCGAGCGAACCGGCCTTCACGACCTCGGCGCCGAGGACGTCGACCCAGATCTTCTTATGGGCCGCCGGGTCCCGCACCATCATGTGCATGTGGCCGGCGGACACGCCCGCGGCATTGGGAGCAGGCAGCTGCGCCCCCAGGGGCGCGGCCGAAATCACGAGCAGGGTGAGCAAGGTGAGCCGGCGCATGGGTGTTCTCCTTGCGCGCAGCTTACACCTGTCTTGACGATCCGGCGATTCAGTACCCCGCCTTCGGCTCCCACAACTCGATCTTGTGACCTTCAGGGTCGACGACCCACGCGAACTTGCCGTTGAAGTCTTCAACGACTTTGCCGTCGACCGTCACACCGGCCGACCGGAGTTGCGTGAGCAGCGCCTCGAGGTTCCGGACGCGGTAGTTGATCATGAACGGCGCGGTGCTCGGCGCGAAGTACTTCGTCGTGTCTGGGAAAACGCCCCAGACCGTGGTGCCTTCGCGGCTTGAATCCTGGCGCTCGCGCCAGAGAAACAACCCGAAGCTGGCGCCGTCCTGAATGGCGATGCCAAGCTTCTCCTGATACCAGGTGCGGAGGGCTTTCGGATCCTTGGCCTTGAAGAAGACGCCGCCGATCCCGGTCACGCGCTCGGCCGGGGGCGATGGCGCCTGTGGAGTCTGTCCGGCCGCCCAGAGGCCGGCGCCGAAACCCGCGGCGAAGACGGCAGCGATCGCGATCGTTTTCATTTCTGCTCTCCAGTGTCCGACGGCGTCGGGAAGCGCTCTTGAATCCACGTTTGCCATAGTGGTGTCTCGCGCGCGACGTTGTCGGCCGCCTGATCGCCGTACAGGTAGAAGCTCAGCGCGACCATGCTCTGTCCGCCGAAGTTGAAGGTGCCAAGGGCGGCGACGCCGGGCCCCGGCTTGTCGAGACGCAGCAGGGCGTCGTAGGGGCTCTGGGTGACGTACTCTGCGACACCGCTAAGCACCGGGACACCCGCGGGCGCCGTCAAACGCTGCCCGACGCTCACGCCTTTCAGCCCCAATGCCGCGGTCAGCGCTTCCCAGGCCTCCGCTTCGGTCCCCGCGGCAGGCGCCATCAGCTGCATGATCGCGGAGCGCTGGCCGCGGAAGTGCGTGAGATAGATCCGCAGGGTGCGGAAGAAGCCGGGCCAGCCGTGTTCGGTGCCTTCAAGCTGACCATCCCAGTCGTCGGTGCTGGCGAAGAGGCTATTCACCACGCGGACGAGGCAGACGCCTCCCGCGCGGGCTTCGACGGTCCACTCGGTTGCGATGGGCGGCGAGCCACCCCAGCCCTCGCCCTGCCCGACAAACCTCCGCGGCGGATCCCAGGCCGTCACGGCGGCGCGGGACTCCATGCCCGGACCGAAGTTCATTTTCACCGCGACGGGCTTTCCATCACGCATCTCGAACTCAGTCGGTACGAACCAGGACGAAACGCCCGCCCCGGTGGCAATGGCCTGCCAGACTTCTTCCGGCGTGCCGGGGACTTCGACTTCGACCTGAATCGAACGTCGTCCGTTGGCTTCTTTCTTGACGCTCATGATGGCGTTTTCATTTCTGCGGCAGGGGGTGCGACACGACCACCAGGCGATGCGCGCGGCCGCCGGGGGCGGATTCGTCGTGGTACTTCGAAACCAGTTTCTTGATAGCGTCGGTGAGCTCGTTGCTGAACGCCGCCCGGTCCGCCGCTGACCGGAAACGGACCTCGGTGTCGATCGTCAAGGTGGCCAGGCGTTTGCCCGCCTTCTTCGCCCGACGAACAAGGTCGCCGACCTCGCGTACGACGCGTCCGCCGAGGGCGAGGCAATAGTTCGCGGACAGGCGATCGACTTCCCGATTCGGATCGGCACCCGGGCCCAAGGCGCTCGGCGACACGACGTAGGACGCGGCCGTTGCCACGAGCAGCCGCTCCGTCAGGCCGCCCCACTTGCGTTCCTCGGCCAGCCTCACCAGCCCGTGCGCTTCCAACGTGCGCAGGTGGTAGTTGACCTTCTGCCGGGCCAGGCCAACCCGCGTGGCCAGCGCCGCCGCCGATGCGGGTGCGGCCAGCTCAGAGAGGAGTCGACTCCGGATGGGCCCCAACGCCACGGTCGCCGCCGCCGGATCATCGATGACCTGGATGTCGAGCACGTGGCGCATGGTAGCCTTGACAACTTTTCTTGTCAATCCCCTTCGAGTCCGCAAAACTGTCGCGAACGAGACAGCCGGTCCGATTCACGCACGGTAAGGTGGACATGATCGAGGAGAAGGACAATGAACAGGGATGAAGCCAAGGGAAAGCTCGACCAGGTCAAGGGCAAAGTGAAGCAGGGGATCGGCAAGGCCGTCGGTAACGAGCGCCTGCATGACCAGGGCGTCGTCGACGAAGCGTCCGGCGAGGTTCAGGAAGGCGTCGGCAAGGTGAAAAGCAAGGTGGGCGACGCCGTGAAGAACATCGGCGAACGCATCAAGAAGTAGCGACCGAGCGCCTGAGCGATCGTCTCCGTCAGGGCGCTCGCGGCCTTTAGACCGCTGTGGAGGCGCATCTCGTCTGGTTCGTCGTAACTGGCCTGCTGTTCATCGGCATGGCGTTGTCGGGCTCGGCGATCTCGCGGTGGCCCGTCACGACGGCCATGCTGTATCTCGCGGTCGGGGTGCTGCTGGGCCCTCATGTGGCGGGGCTGCTGCACTTGGATGTCGGCACGGACGCCGGCGCGCTCGAGAGGGTGAGCGAGCTTGCCGTCATCGTGTCGCTCTTCACAGCCGGCCTGAAGCTTCGCATCCCTGTCCTCGATCGCCGGTGGTTGATCGCCGTTCGCCTGGCAGTGGCCTCGATGGCCATCACCGTGGCGCTGGTGGCGACGGCAGTCGTTGTGGTGTTGGGGCTGCCTTGGGGCGTCGGAATCATCGTCGGAGCGATTCTCGCGCCGACCGATCCGGTACTCGCGTCGGACGTGCAAGTCGAGCACCCATTCGACCAGAACCGTCTTCGCTTCGCGCTGACCGGCGAGGCCAGCCTGAACGATGGAACGGCGTTTCCCTTTCTGATGCTGGGTCTTGGCCTGCTGGGGCTCCACGATCTGGGCAGCGGCTTCTGGCGTTGGGTCGCGATCGACGTGCTCTGGGCCACCGCGGCCGGCCTGGGAGTGGGCGCAGCGCTCGGCACCGCCGTGGGCAAGCTCGTGCTCTACCTGAGACGCACGCATCGGGAGGCGGTCGGCCTCGACGACTTTCTGGCCCTGGGTCTCATCGCACTCGCGTACGGCATCGCAATCGCCTGCCACGCCTATGGATTTCTGGCCGTGTTTGCGGCCGGCCTGGCGCTTCGCGGAGTCGAGCGCCAGGCGTCTGTCCGCACTCGACAATCACCTGCCGAATTGACGGAACGCGCCGGCCTGTCGGAGGAAGAGGCCGCGGTCCATCCGGATAAGGCGCCGGCTTACATGGCACAAGCCGTGCTGGCGTTCAACGAACAGCTCGAACGGATTGGAGAAGTCGCCATCGTGGTCGTCGTGGGCGCGCTGCTCTCGCCCGCCCTGCTGACGTGGCGCGCGCTGTGGTTGATACCAGTCCTCTTCGTTATCATCAGGCCGTTGTCAGTCGTGATCGGTCTTGCCGGTGCGGGTGTCACGCGGCAGGAGATGGTGCTGAGCGGCTGGTTTGGCGTGCGCGGCGTCGGCTCGGTCTTCTACCTCGCCTATGCTCTCGTCCATGGACTGCCGGCGCCGTTCAGAGACGACGTCGTCAACCTCACGTTGGCCGTCATTGCCGCGTCGGTGTTGATGCATGGCGTGACTGTCACACCGCTGATGGCTCGCTGGGGTAAGAAGGCTGCGGATGTGCCGTGAGGAAAGGAAAAGGTATGGCTCGGCTCGTGTTCGGCATGAACCAGTCCCTGGACGGCTACGTCGACCACATGGCGTTTGCGCCAAGCCCCACGCTCTTCCGCCATTTCATCGAGGAAGCTCAGCGGCAGGCGGGAAGTGTTTACGGTCGCCAAATATATGAGGTCATGCGTTACTGGGACGACGACCATCCCGAATGGGATGCGCCGGAACACGCCTTCGCAGCGGCGTGGCGGAACCAGCCGAAATGGGTCGTCTCGCGCTCGTTGAAGTCGGTCGGCGCCAACGCCAGGCTTGTTGCGGGTGATCTCGAGGCCGCGATCCGCGAACTGAAGGCCGAGCGCGACGGGGAGATCGAAGTGGCTGGCCCGAACCTGGCGAAAAGCCTGACCGAACTTGGCCTGATCGATGAGTATCGAATCTACCTGCACCCCGTCGTGCTTGGTCACGGCAAGCCCTATTTCGCCGGGCCCCGGCCGCGGCTCCGCCTGACGGCTCATGATCGGATTGGCGAGGATGTGATCAGGTTGGTCTACGTTCCTGCGTAATCTGGAGGACGCCGTCCGAACTGGCTTCGCCGGCCGAGCAATCTGCTGCGTCAGCTGCGGAATGTCAGCGACGCCGAACGCCTTCGCGGTGCCCATCAGATGAATGAGCCCGTGGACCACCAGAAAGATCGCGAAGAAGATTTCATGAATGCATGTTTTCGCTGACTGCGTCCCGCGGCACAGGCGCGTCACAGGCCTCAGAGATCATGAATCACGGCGGGAGGAAAGGCGGCCCGCAAGGCATTCAGCACCGCCAGAATGTCGATGACTTCCTGGCTGATGGCGCCGCCCACTGGGCTTAAATACCCGGTGGCGGCGAAGGCCATGCCGATCAGGCTCAGCGCCATGCCGCCCACCGCACTCTGAACGGCGATGGACCGCATCCGGCGGCTGATGTGCATGAACTCATCGACCTTCTCGAGAGAGTTGTCCATCACCACGACGCCCGCCGCTTCGGCGGTCACATCGCTGTTCTGTCCAATCGCCATACCGACCGTGGCGGCCATCATGGCCGGGGCGTCATTGATGCCATCCCCCACGTACAGGGTTTTGGCGAGGGCCGTCTCGGCGCGGACGATGGCGAGCTTCTCTTCGGGACTCTTCTGCGCGTGGATCTCCGTGATGCCCACCTGCTCGGCGAGATAGCGCACCTCCGACTCGCGATCGCCCGACACGATCATGACCTTCTTGAATTGGTGCTTGGGGCCCAAGTGCTTCACGAAGGAGAGACTCTCCGCTCGAGGCGCATCCCGAAAGCGCAAGGCCGCCGCGTAGCGCTGGTCAATCGCTACCACGCACTCGAGTCCCCCGGCGAGCGGCGGGAGTTGATCGGCGCCAGGCATGTGTTGCGCAATCAGCTTGTTCCGGCTGGTGACCTGCACCTGATGGCCCGCCACCGTTCCACGCAACCCCTGACCGGGCGGTTCGCTCACCTCGGTGGCTTCCGGAATCTGCATTCCGGCCTGCGTCGCGGACGCCAGAATGGCGCGCGCGAGCGGATGCTTCGAGTAGCGTTCCAGACTCGCGACGAGTGTCAGCACGTCCGGCTGGGCGAAGCCCGGGGCGATCAGTTGTTCGGTCAGCGTGGGCTCGCCGTAAGTGAGCGTCCCAGTCTTGTCGAAAATCGCCGTGCGACACTCGGCGATCTGCTCGAGCACGACGGGACTCTTGACGATGATCGCCCGGCGGGCGCACAGCGAAATGGAGCCAATGATCGCGATCGGGATGGCGATGAGGAGCGGACAGGGCGTGGCGATGACCAGTACCGCGAGGAAGCGAAGGGAGTCTCCCGTCATGATCCACGCAAGAACGGCGACCGTCAGCGCGACCGGCGTGTAAATCGCGCCCAGCCGATCCCCGAGCCGGCGCAGCGTCGGCCGGCTGGACTCGGACTCGCGCATGACGTTCATGATCTTCGCGTAGCGCGAGTCGGCGGCGCGTTGGGTGGTGCGAATCGTCAGGGCGGACTCGCCGTTGATCGCGCCCGAAAGCACCGTTGAGCCACGGGTCTTGGTGATCTGGAATGGCTCGCCCGTCAGGTAGGATTCGTCCATCACGCCGTGGCCGTCGATCACGACGCCGTCCACCGGGCAGATATCGTGCGGGTAGATCACGACGGTGTCCCCGACGGCGACTTCCTGCAGCCCGACGTCGACGATCTCAGCGTCTCGTTTCCGGTGGGCCACCGACGGCATCCGCCTGGCCAGCGCGGCCAGCACCGAGGAGGCGCTGCGTAAGGCGTAGCTCTCCAGCGCCTCCCCTCCCGCGAGCATCAACACAATGATGGAGCCCGCCAGGTACTCGCCCAGCAGGACCGACGTGATGATGGAAATACCGCCGAGCAGATCTGAACCGAATTCCCGCTTCAGGAGCTTCCGAAGCAGGTCATAGAGGAGGGGCACGCCGCCGATCGCGAGCGTGATCAGCAGCGGAATCTGGGAAGTGGTTGGAGTGGCGCGGACACCGAAGCGAAGCGCGAGGTGCGTAAGGATCGCCGCGACGGAGAGCGCCGCAATGACCGTGGTCTTGCGGTGCCAGTCAATCATCGACTCGGCGTCGGCACGTCGTTCCGTTCGAGGCAGATCACCCCACACTTGATCACGTTACGGGCGGAGAGACCGCGGAACCGTCTCCTATTGCACACCGGCGAATCGCCGAACCGGTGATCATCGGAGCTTCAAGGAGTGTTCTCATGACCGTAGCCATCGAACCCTCGTCTCCGCAAACCAGGAGCGCCGCTACAGGTCGCATGAAGGCGCTGGTCTATCACGGTCCGGGCAAGCGCGCCTGGGAAGAGACGCCGCGTCCGGCGATCCAGAACACGACCGACGCCATCGTCCGGATCACCACCTCCACCATTTGCGGTACCGACCTGCACATCCTGAAGGGCGACGTGCCGGGTGTGACGCCGGGCCGGATTCTCGGGCACGAGGGCATCGGCGTCGTGACGGACGTGGGTGCGGCGGTCACGGCCGTTCATCCGGGTGACCGCGTGATCATTTCTTGCGTCACGGCCTGCGGAAAGTGCGACTACTGCAGGAAAGGCATGTACTCGCATTGCCGCGACGGCGGCTGGATCCTGGGTAACACCATCGATGGCACGCAGGCGGAGTTCGTACGGATCCCGCACGCCGACATGAGTCTCTACCACTTTCCCGCGGACGGCGACGAAGAAGCGCTCGTCATGCTAAGCGACATCCTGCCCACCGGCTTCGAGTGCGGCGTGCTGAACGGTCAGGTGAAGCCTGGAGACACAGTCGCCATTGTGGGCGCCGGCCCGATCGGTCTGGCGGTCCTGCTGACGGCGCAGTTCTATTCGCCAGCGGCCGTCATCATGATCGATCTCGACGAGAATCGGCTCCGCGTGGCGAAGGAGTTCGGGGCCACAACCCTGATCAACAGCGCCGACGGCAAGGCGGTCGAACGCGTGCTGGAGTTGACCGGCGGCGAGGGCGTGGACGTGGCGGTCGAAGCGGTGGGCATGCCTGCGACCTTCGACATCTGCCAGTCCATCCTCGCGCCCGGCGGGCACCTTGCCAATGTGGGCGTCCACGGCAAACCGGTGGAGCTGCATGTCGAGAAGCTCTGGGATCGCAACATCACGCTGACCACCAGACTCGTCGATACCGTGACGACGCCGATGCTGCTGAAGGTGGTCGGCTCGGGCAAGTTGCAACCAAGCAAGCTCGTGACGCACCGCTTCGCCCTCGATGATGTGATGAAAGCGTACGACACGTTCGGGAATGCGGCGAAAGAGGGTGCGCTCAAGGTGATCCTGAAGAACCAGCGAGAAGCCTGAGCGGTTCCCAGCGGCGTTGGCCGCTCACGCGGCGAATCGCACAGCGTGTCTGAGATGCGCTGGATCCCAGCGCCACACCGGTTCTCCAGCAACCCTCCGGTGGCCAAAACGATCGTCCTCGGGCCGTTCGGCGCTATGCTCCGACCGTCGCCTGTCGGCGACCGAGGAACATCCCATGACAGAAAAGAAGGTGTGGCTCATCACCGGCGCTGGCCGAGGCCTGGGCGTCGAGATCGCGAAGGCTGCCTTGGCGGCCGGCCACGCCGTGGTCGCCACCGGCCGCGATGCGGCTAAGGTCGCCGCCGCGGTGGGAGATCACGACAATCTACTGGCCGTTGCGCTGGACGTCACCCGCGCACAGGACGCGCGGGCGGCTGTCGAGGCTGCCGTCGCGAAGTTCAGCCGCCTCGACATCCTCGTGAACAACGCGGGCAACTTCTTCGCTGGTTTCTTCGAGGAACTCAGTCCGGAGCAGGTCCGCGATCAGATCGAGACGCTGCTGTTCGGCCCGATGAACGTCACGCGCGCCGTGCTCCCGGTCATGCGAAGACAGCGTTCCGGATTGGTGGTCACGATATCCTCAACGGCGGGCATCACCGGACAACTGTTCTGCACCGCGTATGCCGCCGCGAAGTTCGGCATCGAGGGGTGGATGGAATCGCTCACGCCCGAGATCGCCCCCTTTGGCATCCGCACGATGCTGGTCGAGCCGGGATTCTTCCGCACCGAGCTGCTCACCACGGACTCGACGACCTACGCCCACCCGACCATTCCCGACTACGCCGCGCAAACCAGGGAGATCGTCGCGGCCTGGAAGAGCATGGATGGGAAGCAAGGAGGCGATCCCGGCAAGCTCGCGAACGCCCTTGTGCAACTCGTCGCCCTCGAGGAGCCACCGACCCGATTCGCGGCGGGTGCCGACGCCGTCCAGGTGTTCGAGGCCAAGGCCCAGACGCTGCTCGTCCAGGCTCGCGCCCATCACGAGTTGTCGACATCCCTGGCTTACGAAGACGCCTGAGCCGGGCAGCACCTCGTCGTCTCAGTCGGCCTCAAAGTGACGCCTCGCGAACGCACGGCCCGATCCGGATTTCAGGTATTTCTCGAATTGAACCGCCTGGGGCTCGGTGGGGAATTCGATCGACACCATCAGCGACCAAGGGCGATAGCGAACGGTGTGACCACTTGGACCTTGGTTGTGCCAGTCGAGGCGAGTCAGGATGTCGCGTGTGATTCCGACATAGTGCTGTCTGGGATCGCTGTCGCTGCGAATGATGTAGACGATGCGCTTGTCGCCGTCGGCCATGCCGCCGGGCCGACGCAGGATGCGTGCCGTCTGGAATAGGCGCAAATCGATGAGTTTGGAAGTTGAGTACGCAGATTCTGCGTACCCGAGGAGGTCCGCCTCCGCTAACCGCTCGCTACGCTCCCGCCTCCGTTAGACGCTCACTTCGTTCGCAACTTCGGCGCGGCAGGCTGCAGCTTCGGCGGACAGCCTTCGCCTGGCAGTGACTCGCCAGTTGGAAGTTGGAAGCTCGGTGGAACCTGACTCGCCCGCCCAGCCGAAGCTCGGGGTGAGGGACTTTTGACTCGCCTGCCAGCCGAAGCTCGGGTTGAGGGACTTTGACTCGCCTGCCAGCCGCAGCTCATCTTGAAGGGACTTTGGCTCGCCTGCCAGCCGAAGCTCGGCGAAGCCGAGCGAAGGCTGGCTCCTCGGGCTGGATTCGAACCAGCAACCCTCCGGTTAACAGCCGGATGCTCTACCGTTGAGCTACCGAGGAACACGAGGCTCGCCTGCCGAAGCGCCCCAGGTGACGGGCGCTGAGGCGGACAAGAACCCCAATCTTAGCAAATGGAAACTTGAGTTGCTTTTTCAGCGTGAAACGACTCCCGAGGTCCTGATCCACCGATCGACCCGCGCCTCGAGGATCGTCAGCGGCATCGCGCCGCCGCCGAGAATCGTGTCGTGAAACGCGCGGATGTCAAAGCGGGAGCCGAGCGCGGATTCGGCCTTCCGCCGCAGCTCCTGAATCTTGAGCATCCCGATCTTGTAGCTGGTCGCCTGGCCGGGCAGCACCATGTAGCGGCGGATCTCGGAGCGCGCCGCCGGCTCAGTCGTCGCCGAATTGGCCAGAAAATACTGCACGGCCTGCTCTTCGGACCATCCCTTGGCGTGCAGTCCCGTGTCGACGACCAGGCGAATCGCGCGCCAAATCTCCGAGCCCAAGCGGCCGAATCGTGAGTACGGATCCTGGTACGTGCCCGGCATCTCCCGCGCCAGCCACTCGGAGTACAGCCCCCATCCTTCGGCGTACGCCGTGACGCCGAATTGACGACGGAACGTCGGGATGCCCTGCAGCTCCTGCGCGATGGCAATCTGCATGTGATGGCCGGGCAAGCCCTCGTGATACGCCGTCACCTCCAGCTCGGCCTTCGGCATCGCTGTCATGTCCGACAGGTGCGCGTAGTACACGCCCGGGCGCGAGCCATCGGGCGTGCTGGGAAAGTAGTGCTGTGCGGCGCCGGGCTGTTCGCGGAACGGCTCGACACGTTTGACGACGATGTCGGCCTTGGGAAGCAGTCCGAAGTACTTCGGCAGCACCGCCTTGATCTTGTCGATGGCCGCCGCCGACTCCTTGATGTAGGCCTCGCGGCCGGCGTCGGTGTCAGGGAAGTAATAACGCTCGTCGTCTTTCTTGTCGCGCAATTCCGCGAAGAAGGCCGGCAGGTCACCCGTAAAACCGACCTCCTTCCGAATCGCTTCCATCTCGCGGCGAAGGCGCGCAACCTCATCCAGCCCGATCTTGTGGATCTGGTCGGCGGAGAGCGTCGTCGTGGTCTGGCTGGCGAGCCGCTCGCGATAGTACGCCGCGCCGTTCGGCAGCGAGCCGACACCCGACGTCTTCTCCGGCGCCTTGGCGCGGTCCTCCTTCTGCCAGGCGATCAGGTTCTGGTAGGCCGTGCGAAACGGCCCCGTCAGCGCGGCCCTCGCGTCGTCCTGCAAGGCCCTGGCCTTTGCGGCGTCGAGGCTGCCCTTCTTCTCGAAGTCAGCCACCTTGGCCTTGAAGTCCGCCCAGACGGCGCTGTCAGTGGCGCTCTCGTCGAATGGCGCGCCGGTGATGATCTTCGTGGACTCGTCGATGACGAAGTCGAAGGCAAACCGCGGCGGGCGCACGCCTTCGACCGCGTTCTTCTTCGAGATCTCGACGAGCTGGCCGATCGCGCGCCCGGACTCGCGGATGCGGTTGACGTAGGCCTCGAGGTCCGTGGCGTTCTCGACCTTGTGGAACGCGATGAGCAGCTGCGGGAGGAAAGCGTGGACGGCCGTCATCTGATCGAAGACGTAGGCGTTGGTGCGGAACGGCAGCGCCGCCTCCGCCTGCGTGAGCTGATAGACCCAGAGGTCGTAGGAGGTCTGGGCTTCAGGCGACAGCCTGCCGTAATCGAACGACTTCTTCAGCTCCACCACCGACGCGCGTAACCAGGCCAGCTGCCGGTCCTGAGCCGCCAGCGACATGTCGTCGATGGCGTTCGACTTTCGCCCGAGGAACGTCTGCTGGATGGGGCTGAACGCGACCTGCTCTTCGAACTTCTTCTCGAACCAGGCATTGATGCGCGCCGTCTCGTCCGGAGACGCCGGAGACTGCGGTGTGACCAGGGTGAAAGCGACGATCAAGATAGCGAGACGCATCATGCCTTGACGTTACCACGGCGGTTCTCGAAAAAAGGGCGCGGCACCCGTGGCGTAATAGGTCGACATGGACAAAGCCCTCGAGACCCAGCTCGCCAATATCCAGAAACGGACGGGCAAGACGCTCGACCCGCTCGTCGCGATCGTGAAGAAGAGCGGGCTCGCGAAGCACGGCGAGATCGTCGCGATGCTCAAGACGAAGCTGGGCATGGGCCACGGCGACGCGAACACGATCGTGCATCTGGCCAGGGGCGGGATCGCGGACGCGCCCGGTGCGCCGGCGGCCGGCGGCGGAGATCCGGCTGACGCGTTCTACACCGGCCCCAAGGCCGCGCTCCGGCCCATCCACGACAGGCTGATGGCGGCGATCGGCACGTTCGGCGCGTTCGAGATCGCGCCGAAGAAGACCTACGTCAGCCTGCGGCGGAAGAAGCAGTTCGCAATGATCGGTCCCGCCACCAACACGCGCGTCGAGGTGGGACTCAACATGAAAGACGTCCGCCCGACGTCGCGCCTCGAGGCGCTCCCGCCGGGCGGCATGTGCCAGTACCGCGTGAAAGTGACGGCCGTCGACGAGGTGAACGACGAGCTGCTCAAGTGGATCCGGACGGCGTACGACTCCTCGGGGGTCTGACCCCGGTCTGACCCTGGTCTGACCCCGGTCTGACCCCGGTCTGACCCCGGTCCCCCGACCGCTACTTCCTGTTCGAGAACCGGAACGTCTGCTCCAAGCCCGGCATGCCGGCCCTGATGAAGTCCCGGACGGCGACCGCTTCGTCGAGCTTCCCGGCTTTCGTGTACTTCTCCTGGAGGTCGGTGAACGCCTTTTCCAGGACGGCGCGCCGCGCGGCCACCTTCTTGTCGAGCTCCTCGTCGAGCGCCTTGCGATCGGCTTCGTACCCTTTGAGCAGTTCCTCGCCGTCAGCCGGCAGGTCCTGCCGCTGCCTCATCGAAACTCTGTAGTCCCAGCGCAGCTCGGGCTTGACGACGACAACGTTTTCTTGTGGCTTGGGCTTGACCGGCGTCTGAACGATGCCCTTCCTGGGGTCGATGGTCACCAACGTTCCGTCCGACTTGCGCACGACAGTCCGGACGTCTTTCGGCTGCTCGACCTTCTTCTCCACTACCACCGGCACGGCCTGGGTCGGCACGGTGGGCGGCGGCGTTGGCGGGTTCGACTGCGGCCCCGTCGCCCACGCCGGCAGCGTGGCGACCGCCATCAACGCGACGATAGAAAACCCCATCCACGAGAGCCGGACGGGCACGCGACCTTTCATGATCATGACGAGTCTCCTTTCGAGCACGCGACGCGTGCTGGCGCGGACGCCGAGGACGGCCGCCGGCGAGGCGCCGCTGAGATTAGAACCGGCAATCGAGAGCGTGAGCAGAGATTCCGCGTAAGCGCGCCGCCCGTTGGGCAGCGCGGAGATGACCCACGCATCGCACGCGAGCTCGGCCTGCTCGCGACGCGCCGCGCGGACGTACCAGAACACGGGGTTCCACCACCAGACGATCGCGGCGGCGAATTCCACCCAGCCGACGAAGTGATCGCGCCGCTTGATGTGAGCGAGCTCGTGCACGAGGAGGCCGTCCACGCACGCATCGGACGCATCGGCGGCGAGATCCGCGGGCCAGAGCAGTCGCGGCCGGCCCACGCACCAGACGACCGGTGACGCCAGATCGTCGATGGCAACGACGGGCAGCGGCTTCATGTCGAACTGCTGCGACAACGCCGAGACGCGCCCGGCGATCGCCGGATCGACGGGCCGCGAATGGCGGATCCGGCGGCCGAGTCGCGCCAGCCGCACGCCTTCGAGGCCTACAAGGAACGCGCTGCCGGTGAGCCAGACGCCGAGTGCCCACGGCCAGATCGAGCGCGTGGCTTGCGAGGCATCCTGGTGTTCATTCCTGAGAGTCACTTGCGAGTTCGGCGGTACGACCGGCCGCGGCGTCGCGCCCGCGATCGGATGGCCGAGCGGCATGTAGGCCGCCCCGGGTTTGGAGGCGGCCCCGTGCTCCCCCGTCGTCGCATCAAATCTCGCGACGCCGAGCGGATCCGGCGCCGCCCACGGCCAGACGACGAGGGGCGGTGTGACGAACTTCACGAGCACGAGCACCCACAGCGCATGCCGGGCCACCGGCCCGATGCGCCCAAACCGGCACAACAGCAGGACGATCCCCGCCAGCGCGGCTGTGACGACGACGTTCTGGAAAATCCACCAGGCCATTGGTTAGGTCCTTGGTCCTCAGTCCTTGGTCCTGGGTCCTGACATCTCGTCGAGCAGTTTGCGGAACTGCGCGATTTCGGCGGTCGAGAACCGTTGTCCGCGCACGAGCGCCTGGACGAGCGGGCTGGCCGTGCCGTCGCAGATGCGGGCGGCGATCGCCGCCAGGCTGGATCCGATCAGCTCCTCGCGCGAGACGACCGGACGGAAGAGGTGCGCGGTGTCGCGGCGGTCGGCGGCGACGTAGCCCTTGTCGCGCAGCCGGGACAGGAGCGTGAGGACGGTGTTGTAGGCCAGCCGGCGCCGCTGTTTTTTCAGCGCGGCCACGACGTCGCGGACGGTCACCCCGCCTGCGCTCGCGCCGTCGCGCGAGCTGCGGCGAGGCGGGCCTGAGGCCCAGAGGACCTTCAGGACTTCGAGTTCGGCGTCGCTCACCGGCGCCCGATCGCGCGGCATCACTGCCCTCCTACAGACTGTAGGTGACAGTACTACTACACGATGTAGGTGGGCGTCAACCCGCCTTCGCTCGCGCCTTCGCGCGAGCTACGGCGAGGCGGGCCTACTTAACCGACGCTTTCACGTCGATCTTGAGCGACGCGCGCAGCGCGTTCGAGACGGGGCACTTGCCTTCCGCCTCGACGGCCGTCTTCGCGAACGTCGCGGCGTCCATGCCCTGCAGGCCTTCGGCGACGACCTCGAGCGACGACGACACGATCTTGATGCCGGCGTCGGTCTTCTCGGCCGTGACGGTGCAGTTCACCGTGGACTTCTCCATAGACGCCTTCATCTTGCCGAGCGTGGCGGTGACGACCATCGCGTAGCACGTGGCGTGCGCCGCGGCGATGAGCTCCTCGGGGCTCGTGCCGCCCTCGGCCTTTTCGCTGATGCGCTTGGGGAATGTGACGGGAAGCGTGAACGCGCCCGATCCGGCCCTGGCTTCGCCGGTCCCTTCCAGAATCGAACCCTTCCAGTTGACAGTCGCTGTGCGTGCAAACGTAGACATGAAACTAGTCTAAGTGCATTCACCACGAAGCTCACGAAGATCTCGAAGGGCCCGACGTAACCCGGCGAGCTTCGCTCGCCGGGCGGCCGAAGGCCGCCGGCGGTCGGACGCGAGAGCCGCGGACAAACACCCTCTTCAATGCAGCTCTCGTGTGGTCACGGGCGTTCGTCCGCGGCTCTCGCGTCCGACCGCGTGACGTCGGGCTTCCTGCGACCTGATCGAGGCTTTTCGAACCGCTTCGTGACCTTCGTGTTCTTCGTGGTGGACTAGCCCTTGACCCTGGCAGGCTTCCTCGCGGCGGTTTTCGTCGTCGTCGCGAGCTGCACGATGATGCCCGCCAGCGAGAGCAAAACCCAGAAACCCCAGACCCACCAATCGCCCTGCGCGGGCTGCCAGGGATACAGCACCCAGACGTCACCGGCGGATGCGGCGACAAGCGCCTTCGGATCGCCAAGGAGCGCGAGGCCGCCGATGATGAACGTCCACGAGCCGGCGATCGCCGTGCCGAAGATGGCGACGTAGCGGACGACGGACAGCGCGACGAGGGCGCCGAGGACGGCGACCAGTACCGTGACGATCGTGCCGGGCTCGCCACCGGCCACCTGCGCCCAGATCACGTGCAGGCCAAGCACCGCTAGCCCGGCGCCGACGAGCCCGATCCCGATGAAGTACGCGGCCACCATCAGCACCGCGCCGACCACGCCCCCGACCAAGGCCGCCATGATCATCGTCCACGTGCTGCTGGACCCGACCATGGACGTGGCCGTCATGATGCCGACGATGAAGCCGAAGAAGCCGAGCACGATGCGGAACAGCCGATACCCGGCAAAGCAGGTAATCAGGCCGCCGAGGGCGAGGACGATCGCGGTGGGAGTTGCGTACGCGAGTGGAAGCATTAATGGCCCTTCGTAACCCGAAGGGCCCTACCTCTGATGCGGCGAGGCGGCGTAGTGCATCGCGAGCAGGTCGTCGCCGAAGTCGCCGTTGAAGTCGCGCCAGACGATGTGCTGGTGATTGGCGCGGTTCTGGGTGTTGTCGTACTCGATGAGGAACGACACGCCCTGGATGCGGTAGTAGTGACCCGCCCCGGGCGCGGGCGCGGTGGCGCCCATCCAGGCGAAGCGGATGCTGCCGGTGTTCGCCTTCACCCTGGCCATCCGCGCGGCGGCGAGCGCCGGCACTTGCGCATTCGCGTGCTCCCCGATGAGCTCCATCAGCATCACCTGCTGCTTCTGACTCAAAGACGTAAACGTGAGGCCGGAGTTCTCCTGCATCGCGGCCTTGCGTGAGTTCATCGTCAGAATGTCGTTCGGCGCGGTGGCGGAGACGACGGCGGTCTTGCGTTGCTCGTCGGACAGCGTGCCGAGCAGCGCCCAGCCGAGGTCGGCCTCGCCCTTGAGCGCGCGCGTGCCCTTCATCGGCCCGTCCATGACCTCGGCCGGATTGGCGCCGAAGAACGCGGGCGTCGTCGCGACCGCTTTGCCGGCCACGATCGTCCAGTTCTGCGCGAGGTGATGGCCCTCGTAGCGCCAGCCCCAACGATCGCCGCCGGGCGTACCGAAGATCGTGAAGAAGTACTGCTCGCGGTCGCGGGTCGGCGACTTGGACTGCGCGAAGAGCACGTCCTCGAGGCTGCGGATCGCTTCCGCGCGCGAGAATCCGCTCGCGCTGAGGCCGGTCTTGAGGAGCGCAGTCGCCGCCTGGCGCTGCGGCTCCGTCATCTCTTTGAGCGGTAAACCTTTACGCTCGCGAGGGATGAAGTGCCAGTTGAAGCGCTCCTCGTCCTCGAATTTCCAGAGGAGCTTCGAGAGCGCCGGGTCTGCTCGTCCAACGGCGGCTATCAACGCGTTGGCGGCCTTCGCCATCTCGGCTTCGGGACGCGTCTGGACCGCATCCACGACGTACGTCGCGCCGAACACCACGCAGGCAGCAGTGATGAGTCTGGTTGCAGTCATAAGGTGGCCTTTGCTCGGCGACAGTGTATCCTTCGCAGGCTTTCTTTGGACAAGGAGCTCACTCGCATGCGACGACCAATTGTCTCGATCTTTCTGGCTTCAGTTCTGGCCGCGGCCGCCTGCGCGCCCGCGCCGCCTCCCCCGCCTCCGGCGCCCGCCGGTCCGACGCCCGCCGAGATGGTGAGCGCGGCCAGTGCGCTCGACCAGCGGTTTGTCGACGCGTTCAACAAGGCCGACGTGGACGCACTCATGGCGACCTACTGGAACAGCCCCGACCTGGTGTCCTACGGGCCTGACGGCATGGGCACGCGGGGATGGGACGCCGCGAAAATTGCCACCGCCGAGACGTTCAAGGCGATTCCCGGCGCGACGCTCGAGCTGGTGAATCCGCGCAACGACGTCCACGGTGGCGTGGTCCTTGGCTCGGGCACCTGGAAGATGACGATCCCGGCGGCGAAGGGACCGGCGACAGTGCTCGTGGGCCGCTTCAGCGACGCGAAGGCGCTGAAGGACGGCAAGTGGGTCTTCATCATGGACCACGCGTCGGTGCCGCTGCCGCCGCCGCCCGACGCGGGAAAAGGCAAGTAGACGGACTGAAGCCCGCCGGCTACGTACGTGCGGGACTCATTTCTGCGTCAGGCGCTTCAGCTCCTCGAACCAGTTGAGGACCACCCGGTACTCCGTCGGCTTTGCCGCGGCCGACGCCCGGACTGCCGTCAGTACCCGGCCTTTGACCGGCGGCACCGCCACGTTGTGGAACGCGCCGCTGGCGTCGCGCATGGACGTGAAGACCCGCGGCGTCGAGACGGAGAGGGCGTCGCTGGATGCCTTGACGTCCACGACATGCAGACTCGCCATGTCCCGGTCCCGGAAGTACAGCGCCCGGCCATCATGCCCCCAATACGGATCCCGGCCGCTGTCCGTTGTGACCGGGATCCTGATCTGAGTCACGTCCGGATAGGGGCGGATGAAGATCTGCTGGCGTGACTCGACCTGCATGTACGCGAGCCACCGGCCGTCCGGCGACAGCACCGCCTGAGACTCCGCGTCCGGCCCTGTCAGGACGGGCGCGACGGCTCGCGCGGCGTCGAGCGAGACGCGCATGATGTCCGACTTGGCCGGTCCGGTGGCGGTCGTGAAGAGCAGCGACTGGCCGTCGGGTGTGAACGACGCCGGCACATGATGTTCTCCGGCGGCGGCGGTGGTCAGCCGCTCGGGCTGGCTCGTGCCGGCCGCCGCGATCAGAAAGATGCCGCCGGGATCGGCCGTGCCGGCCCGCCCCGGAGACCAGAACGCGATCTGCCGGCTGTCACGGCTCCAGACGGGATTCCCGGCGCGATAGTCCGTTGCGGTGATGCGACTCGAGACTTCGCGCGCGAGGTCGACCAGCCAGAGCTCGAAGTTCGCCTGCTGGCCCACGACGACGACAGCGAACCGCTCATCGGGCGACACGCGCATCTCGTTGAAGTTGGCCGCGGGGACGGCGAGCAGCGACTCACGCCCGCCGGGTTCCCTCCAGGCCAGTTTCTGCTCGACGCCCAGGCTCGCTCCTCCGAGGTACACGAGCGTGCCATCGGCGGAAAACGCGAAGTCGGCCGCGCCCGCTTCCTTGATCACGACCCCGGACTGCACCTCGACGGGACTGCCCTGCACTTCCAGACGGCCGATATCGAAGGGCACGGCGCGGATTGCGCCCGCGGACGCATAGACGAGGTGTCCCGTCGGCGAGTACTTCGGAAAGGTGCCGTTCTTGACGAGCACGCGCCACGTCTTCGACTCGAGCGACAGCAGCGCGACGTCGAGCGTGCGATCGGCGCGCATGATCGCGAAGAGCGCATGACGTCCACCGGGCAGGAAGTGCGGCCAGAAATGATCGGCTTCGCCGTCGGCGACTGCGGGCGACGTCAGGACCTCCGGCGTTCCGCCGGCAGCCGGCACGCGCGAGAGGCCCGTGCCCGTAGCCGTGCTGGCAAAAAGAATGGTGTCGTCGGCGCCCCAGCTTGCGCCGCGCATGTTTCCCTCGAACCGGCAGATGGGCGACGGCGCGCCTCCGTCGATGGGGATCCGCGTGAGCTGCGCGTCGACGCCGATGGGCGATCCCACCTGAAACACGATCCAGCGGCCATCGAACGACAGCGCCGGGCCGCGCGCGTCGATGCCCAGCTTGTTCACGATCACCGGCTCGAACCGATCCAGCGACCGCACGATGAACTGGTTCTGGGAGGTGCGGCTGAAGTACACGATCCGGCGGCCGTCGGGCGTGATCGCGACGTCGTTGTGATTCGTTTCAATCGTCGGCGGCGTGTCGGCGTCGGCCGAGAGTGTGAGGCGGCGCACCTCCGGCAGGACGGGCCGCATGGCGCGCCAGACCGTGACGCCCGCGACCGCGGCGGCCAGCGCCGCGACGGCGAGAATCGATCCGATCAGGCCCGCGCGCGATCGCCGCGCGGGCGCGGCCGGCGCCGGTTCGGCGCGTTCGGCCTCGTCCAGCTCGAGCCGCGCGGCCGCCATCGAATCGAGGCGTCGCGCGCGATCTTTTTCGAGCGTGCGACGGAGCAGGCGGCGAACGGCCGGCGGCACATCCGGGGGCAGCGCGTCGAGCGGCGGCGTGTCCTTGATCACCGACGCGAGCACATCCGTCACCTCGCGCCCTTCAAAGGCGCGACGGCCGGTCAGCATTTCGTAGAGCACGACGCCGAACGCCCAGAGGTCCGCACGGCGATCGACGTCCTTCCCGCGCGCCTGCTCCGGCGCCATGTACGCCGCGGTGCCGATGATCATCCCCATCTGCGTGGCACGCGCCGTGAGTGTTGGGGAGTTCTCCGTGCTCCCCCGCTCCGTCCCTCCGGATCTCTCCGTGGCCTCCGCGATCTTCGCCAACCCGAAGTCGAGGACCTTGACCGTCCCGTCGTCGCGAACCTTGATGTTCGCCGGCTTGAGATCGCGATGGACTACACCGGCGTCGTGCGCGGCGGCGAGCGCGTCGGCGATCTGGCGGGCGATCGCGAGCGCTTCGGCCACCGGAATGGGGCCGGCCGCGATCCGATCGGCAAGTGTTGGCCCGTCAACAAGTTCCAACACGAGGGCCCGCACCGGTTGGCTGTCTTCAATGCCGTAGATCGCCGCGATGTTCGCGTGCTGCAGCGACGCCAGGACCTGCGCCTCGCGCTCGAATCGCGCCAGCCGCTCAGGATCGGCCGTAAAGGCCGCCGGCAGGATCTTGAGCGCGACGTCACGGTTCAGGCGATGGTCGCGCGCGCGGTAGACCTCACCCATTCCGCCTTCGCCCAGCTTGGCGGTCACTTCATAGGAGCCAAGGCGGGTGCCGGGAGAGAGCGCCATGTGGCGGTGATTCTACCGGGTAGGATGGTCTTGCTGTGGAACATCCGCATCATCTCGCCATCCTCGTCGGCGGCGGCCCTGCCCCCGGCATCAACAGCGTCATCGCCGCGGCCACGATCCGCGCGCGGCTCGAAGGCCTCGAGGTCATCGGCATCCGCGACGGCTTCGAGTGGATCATGCAGGGGGACATCGACCACGTCACGCGCCTGACGATCGACGCCGTGAGCCGCATTCACTTCCGCGGCGGCTCGCACATCGGTATCTCGCGAGCGAACCCCACACGAAGCCCTGACGCGCTCGACCAGGTCATCAGCTCGCTGCTGCGGCTGGACGTGTCGCGGCTCATCACCATCGGCGGTGACGACACCGCCCTCTCCGCCATGCGCCTCGAGGAGCGCGCCGGCCACCGCCTCCGCATCGTCCACGTCCCGAAGACGATCGACAACGATCTCGATCTGCCCGCGCACGTCGAGACGTTCGGGTTTCAGTCGGCGCGCCACATCGGCGTCGAGATCGTCAAGAACCTGATGGTGGACGCGAAGACGACGTCGCGGTGGTACTTCGTCATCGCGATGGGCCGCAAGGCCGGCCACCTGGCGCTCGGCATCGGGAAAGCCGCGGGCGCCACGCTGACGCTGGTGGGGGAAGAGTTCTCGGCTCCAGTCCGGCTTCAGACGGTGGTCGACACGCTCGCCGGCGCGATCGTCAAGCGCCTGAGCGACGGCCGGCGCGACGGCGTCGCGATCATCGCCGAAGGGCTCGTGCTCGGCATCGCGCCCGAGGATTTCTCGGATCTCGGCGCGGTCGAGCGGGACGCCCATGGCCATCTGCGCATCGACGAGGTGAACCTGGGCGAGATCCTCAAGGCCCAGGTGCAGGCGCGGCTGCGCTCGCTCGGAATCAAGACGACGGTCGCGGCCAAGAACATCGGCTACGAGCTGCGGTGCGCGGATCCGATTCCGTTCGACATGGAGTACACGCGCGACCTGGGCTACTGCGCCGCGAAGTACCTCCTCGCGGGCGGCCACTCGGCGATGATCTCGATGCAGGGCGGCCGGTTCGTGCCGATTCCCTTCAAGGACATGCTGGACCCGGCCACCGGCCACACGCGCGTCCGCCTCCTCGACACGTCATCCACGCGTTATGCGATCGCGCGCCGCTACATGATCCGGCTTCGCCGCGACGACTTCGAAGATCCGCACACGCTCGCGAAGCTCGCGTCGACGGTGAATCTGCCGGAGGCCGAGTTCAGGCGACAGTTCGAACACTTGGTCGCCGACGAGCCGGCGCAATTGATGTTCGACGTGGCGGAGTAAGTACGTAGGCCGCCCCGGGCTGTGGGGCGGCAGAAGTGGAACTGACGACGTACGTTTGAATTATTGAAAGATCGGCCAATCGGACCATTGCATTTTCTGCAGCATCGCGCTTCGGACTGGTTGAATCAGGCGGGAATTGCGCTGGCGCCTAACTTGCTCTGTTGAGAGCCTGGAGGACGATGCTATCGTCGTCGTCCGCTCGAGAGGTGCCAGGATGAACGAGGAACGACTGTCCAGGATTGAAGCCAGACTGGACACGGTGCACGGCGGCCTGACCGAGGTACGGAGCGGCCTGACCGAGGTGCAAGGCGAACTGACCGAGGTGCAAGGCGAACTGACCGAGGTGCGGAGTGGACTGACCGAGGTGCGGGGCGAACTGACCGACCTGCGCCGGCACATGAACGTCTTGCACGAGGAAGTTCTCGATCGGCTCAAGGCAGTGACGCTCGATCCGGGGTTATCGGGTTATTGACGCAGAACGCAGAATCAGATCGAACGTCGGCCTGACCGTTCCGTTCTGAAACGTCACACCCTTCGGCGAGAACGCGATCTCATCCGAATGTCCCGGATCGTGTTCGTACGAGCATGACAGCGACGCGATGCCCCATGCCGTGACGGGTTTCACCTCGCCGTGCTCACTGACGCCGTTGGAATTCCGGTCGTGCCAGAGCGCCAGCCCGTCCAGCTCGCGGCCGGCAATCGCGCCGTCGCCGTTGTCGTCGAGCGATCGCAGCGCGTCGTAGCCGTTCTCCCAGAACAGCCAGAAGGTCACGCTGCCGAAGAGCTGCAGGCCCGACGTGATGCGGCGCTCGTTGAAGCGATCGAAGACGAGCCACGCCGCGTTGGGACGAATCCAGGTCCAGCGTTTCTGAAAGCCGCTGCCGTCGGCGTCGAAGGCGACGATCCGGCGATGATCCTCGATATCTGCGGCCGTCAGATCGTCCTCGAGCGGAATCGCGATTGGCGTAACCGCGCGAGGCTGCCGCTCGAGTGTGCTCGCCTTTTTCTTGAGGTCGTTGATCTCGTCGCGGTCCTTGACGGGATCGAGTAGCGGAATGAGGTACCGGGCTGCTTCTTCTGTCAGGTACCTGTACCCCATGAAGACGACATCGGGACCGAACCCGCCCTTCTGGTCGCCAGGCCAGGCGCGCGCGACAACATCGCGCAGCGCCGCGACGGCGCCGGGGCGATCGCCGGCCTGCGCGAGCGTCCATCCGAGACCCATCATCGCGACGACGTTGCCGGGATCGATCGCAAGGGCTTCACGATAGCGCGCGATCGCCTTGTCGAGATGCACACGTGCGCCTGCCTGGGCCTTCGGATCGTTGGTCGATCGGACCTGAGGCTGCATGTGTCCGGGCGCGCCCGGGCCGAGATATGGCGCACTCTCCCACTTGGGCGTGCCGATGCCCATCGGCGCGGCGCTCGGGACCTCCTCGCCTTTCTGCGCAAACGCCATCGCATGGACGCGGGCGAGGTTGATCAGGGTCTTGACGTCCTTCGGCTTCTGGACGAGCTCGCGCTCGAGGTTCGCAGTGACCCGCTCGACCGGCACGTTCCGGACGTCGACTTCGCGGAAGATCGCCGCCAGCGTCGCCGAGGCGGCGAGGGCGACGAGAAGGACGCCGAGCGTCTTGAATCGCATGGCTATTCGGACGTTGGCGATTGGTTCTGGCCGTTCAAAGCCCGAACGGCCCTACGTACTTTGGGTTTCCGGCGGGCTGAAGCCCGCCGGCTACTGCTGTCTCGCAATCAGCTCCACGACCGTCGCCACTTTGCCGAGCGGCACCGAGACGCCGCCCCGCTCGGCGCCGAACTGCCGCACGGTCCGATACTTGCCAACGCCCTGCACGGTGGCCGGCTGCTCGATGCGCAGCAGCGCGCTCGACGTGAGATCGTCCGCCGGCGCGAGCCTGATCTGCACGGCATTAGTCTTCGTGTTGATCGAGACGCTCTCGAACGCGCCGCGATCGAGCGTCAGGTACAACCCGAGCGGCGCGATGTAGACGCGCTTGCGGAATGAGTCCAGCGTGCGCACGGCGACGGACGGGGTCGTTTCGACGACGTTCCCGCCGAAGGCCAGCCATCCGTAGTCCGGATGATTGACGATGTAGGTGCCGGTGTTCACCGAGTGGCCAAAGAAGTTGGGGCCGTAGTCGCCCGTGTAGCTGTCCCACCGCAGGTTCTGCGGGAAGGAATGGAACGCGGCCGCCGGGAAGCCTTCCTGATCGATGTTCGACAACGCGCCCATGCCGCCCGCGTAGCCGATGCGGAGCAGGTAGAAGTCATCCGGATGCGCGCGGAAGTGCTGGAGCGCCGGAATCGCGTTGAGCCCGGAGCCGTAGTGGTGAATCTGCCGCTCCGTCGTGCCGCCGGGCGCCGCGCCGTAGAAGAAGTCCCAGTACCGGCGCGCGTTGCCGTTGTAGCCCCAGTGCGGCACCGTCGGCATATAGCCAAGGATTGAACTCAGCGAGACCAACGCCTTCTCGTGATACCCGAAGTGCGTCGTCCACGCGTAGATCTCTTCCTGCCCTGTCGAATCCCAGGCCATTTCCGACCCGAACGGGTACGCGTCGGCATTCCAGCGATCGGCACGACGCTTCATCGCCCCTTCGATGTACGTAGCCTGCTCCGTCCAGCCTTCACGCTTCAGGTCCTCGAGCAGCATCAGGAAGATGTTGCCGTTCATGAGGCCGACGTTCACGTAGCCGACACCGGGCTTCTGCCCAGGCTGCGCGAAGCCGCCCGTCATGAACTTCACGGTGTTGAAGGCCTTGTCGAGGTACCACGGCCACGATCCGCGTCCATCCCCCTTCGGCGTCACGAGGCCGGGATGGTTGCGCGCCAGGCGATACATCGACCAGTAGGCCGCGACCACGTGCGGATAGTCGTAGGCGCGGTTGACGGCGTCGGCCGCCTCTTTATTCCAGCTCGTCCACGTCGTCCAGTTGCCCGGTTGGTACGGATAGTCCGGGAGCACTTTCGGGTCGTAGAAGAACAGGCTCTTCCGGACGCCGAATTTGCGGTCGCCATCGGTGTACTGCAGGCGACCC
>Ga0137433_1000206_pt1 | contig 35088 bp, 29 predicted proteins | sample EasRivERMZT840_2_FD_102335 | JGI IMG/M metagenome (GOLD analysis project Ga0137433, IMG submission 102335) | Soil microbial communities from meander-bound floodplain in the East River, Colorado, USA - East River MetaG ERMZT840_2 | ecosystem: Environmental > Terrestrial > Soil > Floodplain ...
CGCCGACCGGCTGGCCGAACAGCACCGAGAAAATTTCGGCCAGCGAGACCGGGTAGCGCCCGACGGCGAACGCGAGGGCGGTCAGCGCGACGAGCGCAAAATCCAGGGGCCTGATGACGAAAGGAACGTAGGGGATGAAATAGACCTCGGCGGGGAGGGGCAGGACTTTCCAGCGATTGAGGGACCACGCGGCGGTCAGGCCGATGGCGCACCCCAGCAGCGTCCCCGTCATCCCGATCATCACTCCCTGGACCATGAAGACCTGCATGATGCCGCGCGGCGTGGCTCCCATCGCGACGAGGGTGCCGATGTCGCGCACCTTCTCCATCACCATGAGGATCAGCGTCGATACGATGTTCAGCGCGGCCACCATCACGACCAGACCGATGACCAGGAACGTCAGGAGCTTCTCGGTCCTCAGAGCGGCGAAGAACGTGCGGTTCATGGCCATCATGTCCGTCACCGGATAGGCGTCCCCGACCGCATCCTCGACCGCCCCCTTGACGGCATCTATATCGTCGAGATCGGCCACGCGCACCTCGATCACGCTGGCCACGTCGGCGGCACCGAAGAGGCGGCGCGCTCCGTCGCGCGCCACCCACGCCCACGAAGAGTCATAGTCGTAGAAGCCCGAATCGACGATCCCGACCACGCGGAAGACGCGGCCGCGCGGCTGCACCCCCCACGGCGCGAGGCGGACGTGGGGAACGATGACCCGCACCCGGTCGCCCGGAGCCGCTCCCAGCGACCTGGCGAGCTCGCGGCCCAGCGCGATGGGATCGAGCGCGTCGTCGGCGCCACGCACGAGGTCCTCGATCTTCCCCGCGATGAACTGCCCCCCGACATCGCAGACACGCGATTCCGCCTCAGGATCGATCCCCTTGAGGAAGATCGCCGTCCCGGAATCGCTCGACTCCGAGATGATCAGCCCCTTGTCGAACAGCACGGGGGCGGTGGCGACCACCCCGTCCACACCGCGGATGATCTCCTGGAGACCCTCGTAGTCGTGGATCCCGTCTTCGCCGGGAGGGGCGAAGACCGTGATATGGGCGTTGGCGCCAAGAATACGGCCCTGGATCTCCTGGTGGATGCCGGTCGCAAGCGACAGCCCGATGATGAGCGCGGCGACGCCGACGGCCACGCCGAGCGTCGAGATGGTCGTGATGATGGTGATGAAGGCCTGCTTGCGGCGCGTGGACAGATAGCGCGCGGCGAGCATGAACTCCCAGCGACGCGAGAGAATCGTCTCGAGCGCCATCCTCAGGAGCCGCCTTCGCCCGGGGCCGGGGGCGCTTCCCCTCCCTCGGGTGCGGCGCGGGCCTGGCGCCGTCTCGCGGCCCATGACCCGGTCCGGGTCTGGCCGTTCGCAAGGTCGTAGTTCTCCCACGTCCCCCGCAATGCCTGTCCATCGGGAGAGAGGAACCCGGAGAGATCCATCGATCGCCCGAGGCGCTCGTCGATGCGCTGCAACAGAAGCCTGCGGTCGATCAAGGTTCCGTCGAGGCTCCCGCGGAACGGGCCGTCCAGCACGTACTGCCCGCTGACGACGGTGCCCGACTGGAAGAGCGCGAAGACCCCCTTCTCCCCGCCGGGAAGGAGAGTGACGTCCCAGATGCCCGTCACCGATTCGCGCTGCGTGGGCAGGCTGGCGCGCAGGCTCTCGATCTGCTGCAGGAGGATCGCCATCTGCTCCTGCTTGTCCCGGATCTGCTCGCGCAGCCGGCGCCCCTCGTCCTGCACCGCCGTGAGGGTTCTCTCCGCTCCCATGAGCTCGAGCTCCTTCTCCTCGATGAGCTGCTCGAGCCTCGGGATCTCCCGGGGATCGGAAGGGTCGCTGCCATTCTCGGCCCGCCCCCCGCCGCGCCGCGCCGCGCGGTACGCGTCGAACAGGCGTTCCATCTCGGCGTAGATGCCGGACATGCGCTGTGTCGCAGCCGATCGATCCTGACGGTGGCGGTCGTAGCGTTCCTCGAGGCGCGCGAGCACCTTCACATCCACCGTGAACTCGGTCTGAAGGCTGAACAGGGCCACGATCGCGTCTTCCGACCGCACCAGGTCCTGCGCGGCAGCCGCCGCGCAGGACAGCCCGAGCGCGAGCAGCGCGAGCGTCGCGCGCGTCGCGCGCGTCGCGCGCGCGGCGGAGTCCGGCCGCGAACTCATGAGGGGATCTCCGCGCGCTTCATGTCGACGACCCTCTCGGCGATGCGGACCGCATTGAGCGCGGCGCCCCCCTTCAGATTGTCGCAGAAGGACCAGAGGGCGATGCGCCGCGTCGAACCGCTCGATGGCTCGGTCAGAAGAACGGCGATGTCGGTCTCGCCCACCAGCTCCACCGGCGAGAAGGACGCCGGATCTTCGATCACGCGCACGCCACGTGCCTGCTCCAGCCTCTCGCGCACCGCGCCCCTCGCGACCTCCGCCGTGAACGCGAAGGCGGCGTGACAGGCGTGCCCGTGGAACAAGGGGACAAACGCCGTGTCGATCGCGACGCGCTCCGCCCCGAGGCCCAGCAGCCGGCGCGTCTCCGAAGCCAGGCGATCCTCCGTCCCGCGGGCGAGGCTCTTGGGGACGCCGGCCGAGGGGAGGATGTTGAACGCCTGCTGCCTGCCGAACTCCTCGCTGGGGACGGACGTGAAGTTGAGCAGCGCCACCGTCTGTCGGTAGAGCTCGTCGACCGCCTTGTCCCCGAGCTCGGAGGCCGTACGCAGGCCCACCGCGTCGATGCGCTCGAGCTCCCCGACAGCGCGCATCACCGCACCGAGCGACGCGAGGTTGTGCGCCAGGGCCTGCGGCGCGGCGATGACGGGATGGGGGCGTCCCTTGTCCGCGATGTCGGCCGGGTTGATGCCGACGTGGACGAGCGGAACCCCCGCCATGCCGCTCGATGCGCCGGACAGATCGATGGCGACGAAGCCGTGCCGCTCGGCCCAGGAGAGATAGCCTGCGGTCGCGCCGGCCGCACCGCACATGAAGGCCAGATCGAGAGCCGGCAGCGCCTCCTCGTCCGGCCGCGTCACCGCGACTGCCTCCCCCGCGAACTCGGCCAGGGTCCCCGCCTCGGTGTCGTCGTAGAGGCGCACGTCGGTCACGAGGAGGGTTCCTGCCTCGAGTGTCTGGCGGATCTCCCTGGCCAGCAGCGTCGTGGGGCCGAAGAATGCGACCCGCACGCCCGGGGCCGCCTGAGGCTCAGCGCGCATCGTTCTCCCATTCTCCCAGCTCGCCCTTCTCGGCGGCCTGGTCCTTGCGCCCGAAGCGCTTCCAGGGAACGAGACCCGAGGCCAGGTACGCGAGCCCCGCGGCCACCATCATCACCTGCGGATGCAGAGCGATCAGGGCCAGACCGGCGGCGGGGATGAGGAGGTAGATGGGCGAGCGTCTCGCCCTCAGGTCGAGGTCCTTGAATGAGCGGTACCTCACCCTGCTGACCATCAGGAAAGACACGAGCACCACCAGCACGAGCAGCGGTACGCCCAGGTGCGGCTCGGTTGCACGGTCCGGGGGCTCGGGGTGCGCGTACACGCTCGCCGCGAGGATGCATGCGGCCGCGGGAATCGGCATCCCCACGAAGAACCGCCGGTCGTGGAAGGAACGCTGCAGGTTGAATCGGGCCAGACGGATCGCGCCGCAGATCATGAAGAGGAACGACACGGTCCAACCGACTCTTCCGAAGGTCGAGAAGGACCAGGAGAACATCAGGACCGCGGGCGCGACGCCGAAGGAGACGACGTCGGCGATTGAATCGAGCTGAACGCCGAACTCACTCGACGTCCCGGTGGCGCGCGCGACGCGCCCGTCGAGGGCGTCGAGGAGCGCGGCGACGAGGATCAGCAGAGCGGCCGCCTCGAAGTCTCTCTCCGTCGATCGGACGATGGAGACGTAGCCGCAGAAGATGTTCCCCACGGTGAACAGCCCCGGGAGCAGGAACATCCCCCGGCGGACCCTTCGCCGACGCCGATCGGCCTCCGCGCCGTCCCGCGAGCGGCTCATGGTGCGGTGCCCGCCGAAGGCCCATCCGGGAAGACGGCCACCACCGTGGTCCCCCCGCGCACCCGGTCACCGACGGCCACGCGCAGCTCGGCACGCGCGGGGAGGATGAGCTCGACCCTGGAGCCGAAGGTGATGAAGCCGATCCGCTCGCCGCGCGACACCGTGTCCCCGGCAGCCTTCCAGCAGCGGATCCGCCGGGCGATCACCCCCGCGATCTGCTTGACGGCCATCGGCCCGTTCCCCGTCTCCAGGAGGATGAGATTCTGCTCGTTCAGGTCGCTCGCCTTCTCATGGTAGGCCGGAAGGAAGGAACCGGGAGTGTAGCGGATGCCGGTAACCCTTCCGTCTACCGGCGCCCGGTTCACGTGGACGTTGAAGAGCGACAGGAAGATCGAGACGCATCGCCCGCCGGCGTCCTCGCCCCGGGCGCTCTCGATGGCGACCACCTTTCCGTCCGCCGGCGAAAGGACGAGGCGCGGATCCTGGGGGATGCGACGGGCCGGGTCACGGAAGAACGACGCGAGCGCCAGGGTGAGCAGTGCCGCGAGGATGGCCCAGGGCGCACCGATCCAGACGCCGAGCCCGAGCGTCACCAGGACGCCCCCCGCGAGATAGGGCCATGCCTCCTTCACCACGATGCGCCCCCGGGCTCAGTTGCTAGGGCGCCGCTGCATCCCGGCACGAGCGTCGGGTGACGGGAGGGTCAATGCCCGCCGCCGTCTGGGTGGGCGGCGTGTTTCTTTACGATCTCGGCCATCCGATCCTTGATGGCCAGCTTCTGCTTCTTCAACGTCGTGGCCTCGAACTTCTCCTCGTCGCTGAGGAAGTTCCGTGAGGTCAGCTTCTCGAGCTTCTCCTCGTAGCTGCGATGCTTGTGATGCAGTTCCCGGTACTCCGAATTGTCGCGGACCAGGATCTCCTCGAGGGATTGCTGAGAGATCGGCATCGAGAATCTCCATCAAAAACCAGGATTTGTGGGGGAAATGGGGAGATGTGAGACCGAGGCATGAGCCGATTCTATCACCCGGTTTCAAGGGCTTTCAAGGGAGACGCACATGACAAGTGCGTCCTCCTGGTTGTCGCTGTAGTAACCCCGGCGGCGGCTGATCACCGTGAATCCGAACGCCGCGTAGAGCGACAGCGCGGCCTCGTTCGACGGCCTGACCTCGAGATAGGCCGTGGCGCACCCCGACTTCCGACCGGCTTCGAGGGCATGAATGAGGAGCCGGCGTCCCAGTCCCCGACGCCTGAGTTGAGGAGAGATCGCCACGTTGTTGATGATCAGCTCCCCCTCCAGGATCCAGTAGCAGATGTATCCGGCGACCTGCTCCTCGCTCCCTCCAGCGCGGCGCACGACGACGCATCGTCCATGAATCCCGCGCATCTCCTCGCGGAAGGCGGCTTCGGGCCACGGGACGGCGAACGACGCGCCCTCGATCGCGACGACAGAGGGGAGATCGAGCGGACGCATCGCCTCGATCACCCACTCCGAAGCCGCAGGGGACGGCTCGTGGGGATCGCGGGGCTCAGGTCGTGGCGGTTTTCTCGGCATCGGAGGCGCGCAGGTAGTTTGGGATCAGAGGAGGCAATGCACCACCGGTTGCACCGCTGCAAAGTGCCGCCCCCCGACGGGCCAGCGTCTCACCGATCGGCGGAGCTGGGATCGAGCCGAGGCCGCGCAGGACGGCGCCCAGGATGGCTGACTCCCCCAGCCCTTCGCCGTGGACCACGAGCCCGTCCGCGGCGTCTCGCAGCGCATCGTCGATGGCCACGGCGGCCTCGGGATGAAGGAGCCTGGCTGCGCCCGACGCGACGAGGTACCGGCCCCGATAGACCTGGCCGCGCCCCGCGTCCATCAACACGGTGACACGGGACGCGTCGGAAGAAGGCGCAACGCTCGCGATGGCGATCGTCTCCAACGTCGAGAACCCGAGGACGGGGCACCCGATCGCGAGGCCGAGACCGCGCGCGGTGGCCATCCCCACTCTCAGGCCCGTGAACGATCCCGGACCGCAGGCACAGGCGACGAGATCGAGATCCTTCACGCCCAGGCCGGCCTCCTGCAGGACGTGCCTGAGAGTGAGAAGAAGCCTCTCGCTGTGCACGGGCGGCGAGGGAATGCTCCGCGGGGCGATCCTTCCTTCGTCGTCGAACAAACCGAGGGAGGCCGTGGCGCAGGAGGTGTCGAGACCGAGTGCAAGCATGTGGGGCGGGCCTTCGGAGCCACGGCCTCAGGAGGCCTTGGCGCTCTCTCTGAGGTAGCGGCTCAACCCCCGGGGGCAGCCGCGCGCGAACCTGATCCCCGCGTCGTAAATCTTTCTGTTGCGCCCCGCGGGGCGCTCCTCCAGCCTCACGACCTCTCCCTGGACGTTCAACTCCTTGTCCCGGTCAATCGCCACCCGCATCGCGAGGTTCTCGCCCAGCCTCAGGGGGCGCGTCGTCTCGACCAGGATCCCCCCCGCGCTGATGTTGAGCGCGCGGCAGCTTCCCGCGGCCGACCCGTCGAGCCGGATCCTGATGTCGCCCCGCGCGCCGATCGGCAGGCGGCTGGAGTTTCGCTTCTCCTCGTAATAGACATCGACACGGTTCTTTCCGCCCCGCTTCGCGCGGTAGAGCGCCTCGTCCGCGCGCCGCACCAGATTGTCGACATTGGTTGCATCGTCGGGATAGCTGGCGATTCCACCGCTGATGGTCACCGGAATCGACGGGCTGCCGCCCTTGCGCCGCTTGAAGTAGCGCTCCACCTCCCCGCGCAGACGTTCGGCGACGACCCACGCGCTCATGCGCGGAGTCTCCGGGAGGATCATGGCGAATTCCTCGCCCCCGTACCGCGCTCCGATGTCGATGTCGCGGACCCTCTGGGTCAACAGGCGCCCGACATCCTTCAGCACGACGTCGCCGGCGGGGTGACCGTGACGGTCGTTGATCTCCTTGAAGTCGTCCAGATCGAGCATGACGAGCGACGCGATCTGACCGTAGCGCAGGCAGCGATTGATCTCGCGCTTCAGGGAGGCGTCGAAGTGGGCGCGATTGAACAGGCCCGTGAGGTGATCGGTGATCGCCGCTCGCTCCGTACGCTCGAAGTCCTCGAACTCGATCACCGTCGGGTTCACGAAGCGCTTCTCGATGTTCGTCAGGTAATCGAAGAGCGCCACGCGCGGCCCCACGTCGCGGCCGAGCCGCTTGCGGAGCGTCGCGCGATGGGCCTGGTACCCGGACCAGATCCGTCGCGCGGCGTCGTTGGGGAAGGATGCGTGCGTCAGGAGCCTGAGGAGATCGGCGTGGACCGGAGCCCCGGTCTGGGAAGCGAGGAGATCGAGCCCCCCCAGCACCCCCTCGGGACGGTCCTCGTCGAGGAGTCCGAGGAGCTTGTGCTGCGTGCGTTCGGAGCCCTTAACAGCCGCCACGGCGCGCATTATACGGGCGTCGCGCGCCCCAGATCAAAGGCCCGGCCAGCCGGGTCCGGGCCTCCCCGGACGCCTCCGTTGACAGGGATCACGGGGCGCCCACGCGTGGGCGCCCCTATCTCCCTGTGATCGCACTGGTTACATCGACCGGGGGGCATCCCGGATAGAGACGCGCCGACGGAAACTTTGACTCCGTGGAAACGTTCAAGCAGTGTCGCGTGTCTTATCGATCGGCACGTGATTGCCTCCACGGGGGCAGGGGGGTCGATGGCCGGGGTCCGACAGCTTGCGGTCGCCCGACGGCACGGGAATGACCCATCGGGACTGAGCGACGAGTGTCTCGTCGCCCGCATTCTCGATGGGCACGGGGCCGAATTCGAGGCCCTCGTCAGGCGACATCAAGGAGCGATTTACAGCTTCATCCTCCGGATGGTCCGCGACCCGGAGGAGGCCATGGATCTCTGCCAGGAGGTTTTCCTCAAGGTGTTCAGTTCGCTCGAGCGCTTCGACCCTCAGTTCCGTTTCACGACCTGGCTCTACCGCATCGCCTCCAACACCGCGATTGACGAGATCCGCAGGCGCCGCACGGGGGCCGTTTTCTCCCTCGATGCGCCGGTGACGGATGAGAGCGCGCCCCGCGAGGTGGCGGGGGACGAACCCAGCCCCGACGAGATGTTCGCCGCGCGGGAGACCAGGGGGCGGCTCGAAGAGGCGTTGAAGGAGCTGCCGGAGGGCTACCGCGAGGTCCTCCTGCTCCGGCATCAGGGGGAGCGCAGGTACGACGAGATCGCCCGGATCACGGGCCTCCCCATCGGCACGGTCAAGAACCGTATTTTCAGGGCGCGCGAGATGCTGCGGAGGGCGCTGTGACCCAGGCGAGCGCTGTTTGGGGTGAGATCCGCTGCGCCGAGATCCGCCCCCTCCTCTCGCGGTTCGTCGAGCGCGAGACCGACCCCTCGGAGACTCTCAGGACGCGATGGCACCTCGACGGGTGCTCCGCCTGCCGGGCGCGCGCCTCCCGTCTCAGCGCGATCGTGTCGTCATGCGACGGCATCGAGCGGGTCGAGCCTCCCGAAGACCTGGCCGCCCGGGTGATGACTGCGCTCAGGAGCATGAAGGCGGCCGCGGTTGCCGCGGGAGCCGATCGCCGCGCCGCCAAGTGGACCGGCCTGGGCGTCGTGCTCGCGGTCGGCGTGGCGGCGCTCACCCGCCGTTACGACGTCGCGGAGAAAGCGTCGTTGCCGGTGCGTCTGCTGGCGCGCGGCGCCATCCGCGGTTCAGGGGCCTCGGAGGCGTTGGAGTCCTACCTGTCGAACGTCGCCCCTTCCATCGTGCGCTTCCTCAACCCGGACCTCGGCCAGGGAGTCTCCCCTGCCTCGTCGCCGGATCTCATCACCATGGCCCACATCGGGGGCGTGGCGATGCTTCTGGTCCTGACCCTCGCCATCCCGGTCGCCGCAGTGACCGCCTGGATGCTGCATTCCTCGAGATCCTGAAGCCCCCTTCCGCCCTGCCGGTCGATAACCCGCCGACGATCGCGATTTTGACAACGCTCCGGCTCTGGCCTATATTCAGCACAACGGCGCGGCACGGGGTTTGAGCCTTTATTTCCAATAACTTACAAGCGATGCCGGCCACGCAACGCAGGAGGTCCTCCATCATGTCTTCCGGCTCCGAGATCATCTCCCTCGTCGGCCAGCTCCAGGACCTCAAGGCCTTCCGCGACCAGAATTGGGAAGGCACCTTCGAGGAATACCTCGACATCGTCCGCCAGAACCCCGAGGTCACGCGCACGGCCTTCCAGAGGCTGTACGACATGATCCTCTCCAAGGGGTGGTACGAGTACTACGACAACAAGAAGAGGATCACCCACTACAACTTCTTCGACGATGTCGACGGCGACGGGCGCGACGCGATCTACGGCCTCGACATCCCGCTCATGAAGCTCGTGAACGCCTTCAAGTCCGCGGCGAGGCGCTACGGCAACGAGAAGCGGGTCCTGCTCCTGCACGGTCCGGTCGGCTCTTCGAAATCGACCATCGTGCGTCTCCTGAAGAAGGGCCTCGAGAACTACTCGCGGACGCGTGAAGGGGCGCTCTATTCCTTCGCATGGGTCCTCGGCGAGGAGTACCAGGGGCGCCGCACCGGCAAGACCGACCCCGAGATCCTCTGCCCGATGCACGAAGAGCCTCTGCATCTGATCCCCGAGGAGGCGCGCGGGAAGGTGCTGGAGCAGATCAACAAGGGGCGTCCCGAGGCGAAGCGTACCGTCATCGACGGGAGCCTCTGCCCGGCGTGCCGTCAGTACTTCCGCGAGGTGAACATCCGCCACCGCGGAGACTGGACCCGCATCGTCCAGCACATCAAGGTCTACCGCGTCATCGTCTCGGAGAAAGATCGCGTCGGCATCGGGACGTTCCAGCCCAAGGACGAGAAGAACCAGGACTCCACCGAGCTGACCGGCGACATCAACTATCGGAAGATCGCGGAGTACGGCTCCGATTCCGACCCGCGGGCGTTCAACTTCGACGGCGAATTCAACGTCTCCAACCGCGGCCTGATCGAGTTCATCGAAGTGCTGAAGCTCGACGTGGCGTTCCTCTACGATCTGCTCGGCGCCTCCCAGGAGCACAAGATCAAGCCGAAGAAGTTCGCCCAGACCGACATCGACGAGGTCATCATCGGTCACACGAACGAGCCGGAGTACCGCAAGCTCCAGAACAACGAGTTCATGGAGGCGCTGCGCGACCGCACCGTCAAGATCGACATCCCCTACATCACGCGCCTGACCGAAGAGATCAAGATCTACGACAAGGACTACAACCCGCGCCGCATCAAAGGGAAGCACATCGCTCCCCACACGCTCGAGATGGCGGCCATGTGGGCGGTGCTCACGCGCCTCGAGGAGCCGAAGAAAGCCGACCTCACGGTCCTCCAGAAGCTCAAGCTCTACAACGGCAAGACCCTGCCGGGCTTCACGGAAGACAACGTCAAGGAGCTGCGCAAGGAATCGCCCCGCGAAGGGATGGAAGGGATCTCTCCGCGGTACATCCAGGACAAGATCAGCAACGCTCTTGTCTCGGACACCAACGAAGGCTGCGTCAATCCCTTCATGGTCCTCAACGAGCTCGAAGGAGGCCTGCGCCATCACTCCCTGCTCAACAACGACGAGCTGCGCAAGCGCTACAAGGAGCTGCTCGCCGTGGTCAAGCAGGAGTACGAGGACATCGCGAAGAACGAGGTCCAGCGCGCCATCTCGTCCGACGAGGACGCGATCTCACGCCTCTGCGCCAACTACGTGGACAACATCAAGGCCTACACGCAGCGGGAGAAGGTCCGCAACAAATACACGGGGCAGATGGAGGATCCGGACGAGAGGCTCATGCGCTCCATCGAGGACAAGATCGACATCCCCGAGAGCCGCAAGGACGACTTCCGGCGCGAGATCATGAACTACATCGGGGCCCTGGCCGTCGAGGGGAAGACCTTCAACTACAGGACCAACGAGCGGCTCCACAAGGCCCTCGAGCTCAAGCTCTTCGAAGACCAGAAGGACTCCATCAAGCTCACCTCGCTGGTCTCCAGCGTTCTGGACAAGGACACCCAGGAGAAGATCGACGTCGTCAAGAGCCGGCTCACGAAGGACTACAGCTACTGCGACGTCTGCGCGACGGACGTCCTGAACTACGTGGCGAGCATCTTCGCCCGCGGCGACGCCAAGAGATAGGAAGATCGCACGTCGCGCCCCTTCTCCGGGCGACAACCGGAGGCGGGGCGTTTTCATCTGGACGAGGCCTCGGTGGCGAGGGGACGATGTCGAGGATTGAGCAGGATCACAATCGCTTCAAGCAGATCGTCCGCGGCAAGATCAAGAAGAACCTGCGCAAGTACATCACGCGCGGCGAGTTGATCGGCCGCCAGGGCAAGGACCTCGTCAGCATCCCCCTCCCGCAGATCGATCTGCCCCGCTTCGTCCACGACCCGAAGCAGGCGGGCGGCGTCGGCCAGGGCGAAGGGGACGTGGGGGCGGTGATCGGCGTCGGCGAGGGTGAAGGCGACGGCCACGCCGGGGACGCTCCAGGCCACCACGTTCTGGAGGTGGATGTCCCCCTCGAGGAGCTGGCGGACATCCTGGGCGAGGAGCTGGAGCTCCCTGCCGTGAGGAACAAGGGGCGCAAGAACATCGTCAGCGCCAAGGAGCGCTACACGGGGATCGCGACCTCCGGCCCGGAGAGCCTGCGGCACTTCAAGCGCACCTACAAGGAGGCGCTCAAGCGTCAGATCGCCTCCGGCACGTACAACGCCATCGACCCCCTGATCGTCCCCATCCGCAAGGACAAGCGCTATCGGTCGTGGAAGATTCACAAGCAGCCGGAGTGCAACGCGGCGATCATCTACATGATGGACGTCTCGGGATCCATGGGCGAGGAGCAGAAGGAGATCGTGCGCATCGAGTCGTTCTGGATCGACACGTGGCTGCGCAGCCAGTACAAGGGGATCGAGGTGCGGTACATCGTGCACGACGCCGAGGCCCGGGAGGTCGACCAGGAGACCTTCTACCACACGCGGGAGAGCGGCGGGACCGTGATCTCGTCGGCCTACAAGATGTGCGACAGGCTCATCGCGCGCGAGTTCCCCCACGACGAATGGAACCTCTACCTCTTCCATTTCTCCGACGGGGACAACTGGTCGCAGGGCGACACCGAGGAGTGTTTCACGATCCTCAGGGACCGGCTCCTCCCGATGACGAACCTCTTCTGCTACGGGCAGGTCGAGAGCCCCTACGGCACCGGCCAGTTCCTCACCGACCTGAACGAGAAGTTTCCGAACGACGAGAGGCTCGCCACCTCGCAGATCGAGAACAAGGACGCGATCTACGGCTCGATCAAGGACTTCCTGGGACGGGGGCGCTGAGCATGAGCCTGCCGTCGCACCTCGAGACTCTCAGACGCGAGATCCGCGGATACGCGCGCGAGCATGGTCTCGATTTCTTCGAGGTGTTCTTCGAGATCCTCTCCTACGAGAAGATGAACGAGATCGCCTCCTACGGCGGCTACCCGACGCGGTACCCGCACTGGCGCTTCGGGATGGAATACGAGCACTACCAGAAGTCCTACGCCTACGGTCTGCACAAGATCTACGAGATGGTGATCAACAACGACCCCTGCACGGCGTATCTCCTCGAGAGCAACGCGGTGGTCGATCAGAAGATCGTCATGGCGCACGTCTACGGACACAGCGACTTCTTCAAGAACAACGTCTGGTTCTCCAAGACCAACCGCAAGATGCTCGACAAGATGGCCAACAACGCCACGCGCGTCCGGCGCTTCATGGAGAGATTCGGCGTCGAGACCGTCGAGAACTTCATCGACCTCTGCCTCTCCATCGACGCTCTCATCGATCCGCACTCGCAGTTCATCGCGCGCGAGGCCTCCCCGGAGTCCGCGCAGGACGATGACGAGTTCGTCCACGACGTCCCGCGCCTGCGCAGCCGCAAGGACTACATGAACGACTTCATCAACCCCCCCGAGTTCCTCGAAGCCCAGCGGGCGCGCCTCGATGAGCAGCGCCAGAAGCAGCGGAGCTTCCCCGAGGAGCCGGTGCGGGACGTGCTGAAATTCCTGATCGACTACGCGCCGCTCGAGGGATGGCAGAGCGAGGTCCTGGCCATGATCCGCGAAGAGGCGTACTACTTCGCGCCGCAGGGGCAGACCAAGATCATGAACGAGGGCTGGGCGAGCTACTGGCACTCCCGGATCATGACGGAGAAAGCCCTCACCGACGCGGAGCTGATCGACTACGCGGACCATCACTCGGGGACGGTGGCGCAGCACCCGGGCCGGCTGAATCCCTACAAGCTGGGCCTCGAGCTCTACCGCGATATCGAGGACCGGTGGAACAAGGGGAGGTTCGGCAAGGAATACGACGAATGCGACGACAGCCGCGAGAAGCGCGAGTGGGACAAACACTTCGGCCAGGGGCGTCAGAAGATCTTCGAGGTGAGAAGGTTCCATAACGACGTGACCTTCATCGACACCTTCCTCACGGCGGAGTTCTGCGAGCAACACCGGCTCTTCGCGTTCGCCTACAACAAGAAAACCGACGCCTACCAGATCTCCTCGCGCGAGTTCGACACGATCAAGCAGCAGCTCCTGTTCGCGCTCACCAACCACGGCCAGCCCTTCATCTTCGTCACGGATGCCAACCACGGAAACCGGGGCGAGCTGCTCATCGAGCATCGTCATGAAGGCCTCGATCTCAAGCTCGACTGGGCGCGCGAGACCTTGAGGAACATCCAGCAGATCTGGTCCCGCCCCGTTCATCTGCTGACGATCATCGAAGAGAAGTCCACCCTCCTCTCCTTCGACGGCCAGGATTTCTCCGAGCAGGAGACGTCCGGGGATCAGGCCGTCGCCTGACCCCCCCAAGCCCCCCGCGCCGGGGGCGGGCCCGCGGGGCTGAGCCGCCGGGCGTACAATAAGCACCATGAGCACGCTCTTCGGCGACGACGACGGCACCACCGACCGGCCGATCGCCTCGCGCAGCGCGCTCCTCGATATCCTGCGCCGCGGCGAGAAGCCCAAAGACACCTGGGGTGTGGGCATCGAGTACGAGCGGCTCCCCGTCTCCCGCGTGTCCGGCGAGGCCGTTCCCTACCTCCCTGCAGGCGGCCGGACTCCCTCGATCGCGGCGTTGCTCGAGACTCTGGCATCCAGGGGATGGCAGGCCCAGAGAGAGCGGGGTCACATCACGGCGCTGGAGCGGGGGGGAACGCACATCACACTCGAGCCCGGCGCCCAGGTCGAGATGTCGGGACGCGTCCACACCGATCTGGCGGGAGCCTCGTCGGAGATCCTCTCCTTCGTGCAGGAGATCGACGCGATCGCGGCGGGGATGGGGATCGCGTTCCTCGGACTTGGGTTCCAGCCGTTCACCGCGATCGACAGGATCGGCTGGGTGCCCAAGAAGCGCTACGAGATCATGGCGCCCTACCTGGCGACCCGCGGGCACCTGGCACACGGCATGATGAAAGGAACGGCCGGCTGCCAGATCAACCTCGACTATGCGTCGGAACGCGAGGCCATGGAGATGCTGCGCACGGCGACGGGCATCTCGTCGATCGTCACCGCGCTGTGCGCCAACTCCCCGCTCACCCGCGGTCAGGCCAACGGGTTCGCCACCGTGCGGTCCCACATCTGGGCGCACACGGATCCCGACCGCTGCGGCCTGCTGGCCTTCGCCCTCGAAGAGGGGGCAAGCTACGACGACTACGTCGACTATGCGCTCGACGTCCCGATGCTCTTCGTCGTGCGCGCGGGAGAGTGGATCGACATGACGGGCGTCACGTTCAGGCATTTCCTCGCGCAGGGCCACCGCGGCGCCGTGGCCACGATCGGCGACTGGCAGATGCACCTGACGACCCTCTTCCCGGAGGTCCGCATCAAGTCGTGGCTCGAGGTGCGCGGCTCGGACAGCGGCGCGCCGGAGACAATCGTCGCCCAGGCCGCGCTATGGATGGGTGTTCTCTACGACACGGCCGCGCGCAGGAGCGCATGGGACCTGGTTGCCGGCGTGACCTTCGCGCAGCGCCGAACCTTCCATCGTGACGTGACGCGGCGCGGGCTGGACGCGCGCCTCGGCGACAGGTCCGCCCGGGAGCTGGGACGCAGTCTGCTGGGGATTGCCGCGGCACACCTCGCCCCGCGGGACGCGGCACGGCTCGCTCCCCTGCGCGCCGTGATCGACGAGGGCGCCACGCCGGCGCAAGAGCTCCTCGCGCGGTGGCGCGGCGCATGGGACCGCGACCCGGCGCGCCTCGTGGCGGCGCTCGCCCCCGTACCTGCCTAGCATCATCTAGCAGCGAGCGAAGGGCCACACCTGCGGCCAGCGAGCAGCGCTCACCGCGATGTGCCTGCGGCCGCACCGTTGATCTGGCGGCGCCCGGGGGCTACCATGCCCTGCGGAGACTCCCATGACACCCACGACGCCCCACGGTTCAGACGATCCCTATTCCTCCGTCCGGTCCTTCTGCGGTGAGCTGGCCGATGTCGTGGCCCGCAATCGTGACACCGGTGAGACCGTGCAGACCGTCAAGGATCGCCTGGCCGATCTCATCCGTCGCTCGCCGGAGCTCCCGGACCAGGTCTGCCGCGCCGGGACGGACCACTATGCCCGCCATCTGCTTTACCGCGACCGCTCGGAGCGCTTCGAGGTGGTGGTGATGGCCTGGGCGCCAGGTCAGGAGACGCCGGTCCACGATCACGCAGGCATCTGGTGCGTGGAAGGGGTCGCGCGGGGCCGCATCGTGGTCACGCGCTACGACATGGCGAGGAACGCGCGGCCGGAATCGACCCGCCTCGAGCAGCTCGAGATCATCCGGGCAGGGCTGGGCGAGTGCGGAGCCCTCATTCCCCCCGTGGAGTATCACAAGATATCGAACCCCTTCGATCATCTGGCGCTGACGATCCACGTCTACGGCGGTCTGATGCGGCAGTGCAGGATCTTCGAGCCCCAGCCGGACGGTGAATGGATCGTTCAGACGCACCCGCTCGCCTTCGAGCGGCCGGAGCCCGCCCTCTGACCCGACGCCGGGCCCACCGCGCGTTGCTATCCCTGCTCGCGGCAGCCTCCGCCACCGGTTTCCTCCTCGCCCAGGAGCAGGGGCACTCCCCTGAGCCGGCGCGCCAGACCGAGCCCGCTCCGAAAACCCCGGAACCGACGGCTGCGGACGCGATCGTGGCCCGCGTCAACGGAACCCCGATCAGGCGTCTGGACCTCGACCAGGCGATCGCCAGTTTCCGGATCGAGAACAACGTGTCGCCGGACCTCCCCGAGGACCAGGCGCAACGGATCCGCCAGGTCGTCCTGGAAGGGCTGATCGGTTCGGTCCTGCTCTACCAGAAGGCCCTCACGATCCCCATCGAAGTGCCGCAGGGAGACGTCGACAAGGCGTTGCAGCAGGCGCGTGGGACCATGGGGGAGGAAGGCTACAGGCAGGATCTCGAGCGGCGCGGGATGACGGAGAGCGACATGGTGAGCCTCGTCCGCCAGAATCTGACAGTCCAGAAACTGATCCAGGAAACAGTGATGAACGGGATGCAGGTCGACGAGGCCGCGATCCGGGCGTTCTACGAGAAGAACACCGCCGTGATGATCAGGCCCGAAGCGGTCGACGCGAGCATCATCGTCGTCAAGTCGGCGGCCACCGATCCCCCGGAACAGCGCGCCGTCGCGCGCCAGCGCATCCAGCAGGCCCTGGATCGCGTGAACGCCGGGGAGGCGTTTTCCGACGTGGCGCGTTCCATGTCGGAAGACGGGACCGCCTCGGGGGGCGGCGCGCTCGGCTGGGTGCCGCGCGGCGTGATGATCTCCGAAATCGAGACGGTGCTGTTCGCGCTCGAGCCGGGACATGCGAGCGGGATCGTCGAGACGCCGATGGCGCTGCATCTCCTGAAGGTCACGACCAGACGGCCGGCCGGGCGCATGAGCCTCGAGGAAGCGCGCTCGGGGATCGCCGAGATCCTCAAGCAGCAGAAATCCGCCGAGACGCTGAAGCGCATGGTGGCCGATCTGAGGGCTGCCGCCCGGATCGAGATCTACTGACCCGGCGTGGTTCGTCCCCTACTTCATCTCCGTGGGGTCGAAGCCGCCGCGCTCCTTCATGAACTCCTTGATCTCGTCGTCGTCGGCCGCATCCTGCGCGTTCTCCCGCGTCATGAATTCCGCGACCTCCAGCCTCAGCCGGTCCGAGTCGGTGAGCTCGTCCACACTCTCCTGAGGCTGCGGGGCCCTTTCTGATGCCGTGGGCTCGGTGAGTTCGATGGGTTCGGGGGATGCGTCGTCCGACACGGATGCGGCCACGACCTGCGCTCTCAGGGAAGCCTCTTCGTTCCGAGTGCGCTGCTCGCGACGGCCGCGCTCGGCCTCGTCCATGAAGGCGTCGATGAGGAGCTGGCCGCCGAGGGGCTTCAGCATCCTTGTGAGGCGATCGTAGATGTCCACGGGTGCCTCCTCAGTGCCGCTGCTGCTCGTTCTGCTGGAACAGGGTCAGGGCGCGCCTCGCTCCTTCGTTCATCGGGTCGCATTCCATCGCCTTCTTCCAGGCGGCGACGGCATCGGCGAACCGGCGAAGCTGGTAGCAGGCGTTGCCGAGATTCGTGTACGCGGTCGAGGAATCGCGGGCGGTGAGAGCCGAACGGCGGAACAGGTCCGCCGCCTTCTCGAACTCGCGGTCCTGGTGGAAGAGGAACCCGAGGTTGTTGAGGGCCTCGGCCAGCTGGGGATCCAGCTCCAGGGCCTTCTTGAAACAGGCCTCGGCGTCCGCGTCCCTTCCCTGCTGGCTGTAGGCGAGGCCGAGGTTGTTGTGCGCCTCGGCGAACCCCGGATCACGCTCGATCGCCGCCGTGAAGGCGGCAGCGGCGGCTTCCGCCGCACCGCGGTAGTACAGCGCGACGCCACGCGCATTGAGGGACATCGCCTCGTCCTTCCTGCGCTGCTTCTCCATCTCCTCACGGTGCTCGGCCTCCCGCCCCAGCGCGGTCGTCATCTCCTCGTGCGCCGCGCTCATGCGGTCCGCCTTCGCCGCGATGATGTCGAGACGCCCTGACAGGCTTCCGATCTCCGCGGCGAGCCTCCGGATAAGCTGACGATCCTCCTCCACGCCCACGACGCGCGCCGAGACGTCCTGCAGCCGCCCGTGCACCGCCTCCAGACCTTCCCGCAGACCGCCTACGACTTCGTCCCTGAGTCCGCGCAGCGACGTGAGGTCGGCCTCCACGCGATCCATGCTCCCCGACGATCTCTCCTGACGTTCCTGCAGGGACGCCAGCGCCCGCGTCATGCTCTCCAGGGTCGTGAGGACCGATTCGATCGGGCCGTTACTGGACTCCAGCGCCGACTCGATGCCGCGACGCAGCCGGTCCAGGCGCTCCTCGATCCCCGCGGAGCCGTTCATCGTGGAGGACTTGGCGAGCGACTCCCTCATGATCTCCATCTTCTCCGCGAGGTCGCGGGTCGAAGCCTTGAGAGGATCCTCCAGAGCCGCGATCCCTTCGAGAACCTTGAGCCCGATGTCCCTGGCGTTCGCGGCCCCTTCATGGACGGCGTCCATCAGGGGGCGTGCAGCGGCTTCATCGAGAAGGAGACGCGGTGGCGCGAAGAGCGGTTCCCCCGCCGGGACCTGGTCCCCCTCGTCGTTCTCTCTGGCTACGAGCGCCGCGCGCGCGCGCTGGATGACCAGCATACCGGACGCCCTGATGCCGCAATCGGAGATATCGTCGGCCCAGAACGTGCAGGAGTTCTCGATGCACTCGTGATGATCCCAGATGACGCTGCCTTCGTCGTCACGCCGTGCCTGGGACAGGATCGGGCAAATCATGACACGCCTCCCTTCTGCGCCACATGCCTTCTGTCGATGGTGTCGTCACGCGACCCCTCGGGCCCGCCGTGAGCGCCCAGAGGCACGTCGGCCATCAGAACTGCTGCCTTCCCTTCGATCTGCCGCGACACGATCGCGTCATGCACCGCCGCAAACCTCTCCTGTGCCGCCGGCTCCGCGATGATCTCCCTGAGGCACGCCGCCGCTTCGGCAGGGCGGCCGCTCCTCTCCAGCACCCAGGCCTTCAGGGTGGATGGCTTCCACGCCTCCGCCGCGGCGCACGCATGCAGGAAGCGCCCGGCCTGGACCGCTTCGATCACCGCCGCCGCGGCGGCATCACCGCCGCGCGCGCTCGCGAGAGCCTCGCGATGCAGCAGCTCCAGGAGGCGATCTTTGTCGGTCGTCGCGTTCTCCGCCCGCGAAAGCAAAGCGCGGGCCGTTGCGTCGTCACCCTTGGCGATCGCCATGCTGCGCCGCAGCAGCAGGATCTCGGCGTTCACTCCACCGACCGGAGTCGCGAGGATGGAGTCCAGGACCCTGACCGCCTCGTCGTCGTTCCCCTGGCTCCTCAACGCGTCGGCGAGGAGCCGCGCCGCCGGGACGCTTGCCGGCCTGTGGTCGAGGATCTGGCGCGCCAGGCGCGTCACCTCCGCGGCGCACGACCGGTCACGTGAAAGGACCTCGGCCAGACCCGCGATCGCTCCGTCGAGATCCTCGAGCCTGAGCTGGCATCGTGCCCGCGACAGCATGGCGCGGACGTTGCCGGGATTCTTCTTCAGGATGCGATTGAGTTCCGCGAGAACCTCTTCGGCGCTATCCGGCCCGCTGGCCAGGACCGCGTCTGACGCCTGGATCGCCTCGTCGACTTCTCCGAGGATCGCGCAGGCCTTCAGACGCATCAGGTCGAGCCGGGCCGCCGTGTCGGTGTCCCGATCCGCGTCACGGCACAGCCGCCGCAGCCCTTCGAGCGCCACCGTCTGCTGCGCTCCGAGCCCGACCACGCGCAGATAGGCTTCCGCCGCCGGAAGGGGTCGTCCCTGCTCCTCGTGGATCAGGCCACGCGTCAAGAACACACCGGCTTCACGCGGATGGTCCTTCTCGATCGCGACGAGCGACGCCAGGATCGGCTCAGTGAGAGAACGGTCGAGACTGTATGCATCCTTCAGGAAGGCCGTCGCGCGCTCCGCCCATCCCTTGCGATGGCAGGCTCTCCCCAGCTCCAGCATGACCGGCGCCGAATCGGCATGACGCGCCGCGATCCCTTCGAGACGCGCGAGGATCTCGTCCACCGGCGCGTTCTCATGCGCCAGGTGCGTCCCCAGGCAGCGCGCGGCGCCGATCGGATCGCCGGCGGCCAGGAGCAGACCCGAGCGCGCGAAGTCGATGGCGCTGTCACCGGGGAACTTGCGCGCGGTCGCCTCCAGATCCTTGAGGACCACGGGAGCGAGCTGCGGCTTGATCGACGCGGAAGTCATCAGGGAGCTGATCCCCTTGGCGACGTTCCCCTGGGCGATGAGCATGCGCCCGAGGGCCAGATGCGCCGTCTCCAGCCCCATGTCGATCGTGAGCAGCCTTTTCAGCCGCTCGATCGCTTCGCCCGCGAGCTGGGTGTCCCGTTTCACGGCGGCCGCGTAGGCGCGGATCCCCTCGCGCAGGTCGCCCGAGCGCGCGGCGGCATCTCCGTAGGTCATCGTGAGGCGCGCCGATGCCACGTCGTTACGCCCGGCTGCCGCGGTCCGCGAGACCTCGAGGGCGCGGCCGACCTGCCCCGTGACGAGACAGACCCGCGCCAGTGCCTCGCTCAGCCTGAGGTCCGAAGGATCGGTCACAAGCGCCGCATCCAGCCTCGCGATGAGACGCGCAGCCGCCCCCGGGGTCAGCCTCTCGAGTTTTACGAGGACCTCGTTGACTCCCTCCATCTCCCGCGCTTCGACCAGAGCCTCCGCCAGGGCGGCGCGGTCATCGTCGTTCTTCGCGGAACCGTGTCCCAGATCGCGGATCGCCTTCATGCAGTTCGACGCGGCCGGCGGGCACGCCGTCGCGGCCGCGCGGAAGCGATCGATCGCCTCGCGCAGCAGACCGGCGCGCCCCGCGGATTCTCCGAGGGCGAACACGACCTCCGGGATTTCGGAGAGCTGCGGCCCCATGGAGCTGACGAAAGTGCTGGCCTGATGGAACAGGGCCGCCGAGCTTCCGGCGATCAGGACGAACAGGTGCATCGTCTGCCGATCGACCACGCCGCGCTCCAGGAGCATCGCGAGCCGGTTCCAGGCGCCCGCGGTGTCCCCGGCGGTGAGCTGCGCCTCGGTCATGGCGAGCCAGAGCGCGGGGTCTTCGGGCGCGGCCATCGAGAGCTGGCGGATCTGTTCCAGGACAGCACCGGCGGACTCCGGGTGCTCTCTCATGCGCTTGCGCAGGAAGGGAACCGCCGCGGCCGCGTCGCCCGATTCGGTGCAGACCTCCTCGAGGAGCTGCAGGACCTGGGCATTGTCCGGGTCGGCCAGGAGGATCGACTGGAGGCGCGAAGCGACCTGCGTCGCCATCGCGGCATCGAGACTCTTGACGGCGCGCCACGCCTCGATGCTCTCGGACAGCTTCCCCCCCTTGAAGAGGTGCTCGGCCTGGATCAACCGCGGACGAGCATCATTGGGGAACGCTGCGATGACTTCGTTGAGAATCTCCAGACCGCGCGGCCCGGGATCCTCGTCGAACGCGGCGACGATGGCGCTGGTCGCGCGCGCGGCCTTGCCCGTTGTGACGGCGACGCGGGCCTCCATGAGCCTCGTGGCGACGCTGTCGCCACCCGCGGACGACAGCTCGGAGAGGAGCGACTCGATCTCCGGTATGTGCGCCTTGCGTTCGATCAGCCGGTCGCACGCCGCGAAAGCATCATCCAGGGCGCCGGCGTTCACGCAGACCCGGGCCTTCGCCCAGAGGAGGTTGTCGTCGTCGGGCGCCGTCTCGAGCATCGTCTCGACGACGCGCCGGACCTGCGCGGAGCACCGCTTGTCGACCTCGACGGCGCCCATGTATTCCTGGAGCGCGCGGGCCTTTTGTCCGGCGGTGAGGAGGATCTCGGCGAACGCGAGCCGCAGCGCCACGGCTTTGAAGTTCCTGGTGATCAGCCCGCGGAGCCGCTCCTCGACCGCACCGAGATCGGCCGGGTTGGACGCCAGGACCTTCCGGTAGCTGTCGAACGCGCGGTGCCAGTCCTCGACGACCTCGTAACCCAGGGCGCCAAACCAGAGGGTCTGGATCGCCGATTTCGGAACGGGAGCCCCTGACTCCAGGAAGCGGTTCAGGTTGGCGAGACGCGTTTCGAGAACTCCGCGGAGGGCGCTGCGATCCACCGACTCGAAGCACCGCTGCGCGTCCTGGAAGCGTCGCCGCGCGATGAACCCTTCGGCCAGCACCTCGTGGAGGGGGTCGATGTCTCCCCCCCGCGTGCGCGCCCAACCGATGAATTCCACCACGCGATCCGTGGCGCCGGCGTTGGACTTCATGAGAGATCGCAGCGCGTCGGCCGCGGGCCGCACCTTGCCCAGGGTCAGGAGCTGGGTGGCCTGCTCGATCCTCAAGTCGGCGGACTCGCCGAGCCGCTTGATGGCCTCCTCGATCACCGCGATGGCCTGATCGGCTCGTCCTTTCAGAGCCAGCCTCTGGGCCCGCTGCACCACGCGCTCGGGACTGCTGTCGACGAAGAGTCCCTTGAGATCCATCGCTCTTATGCTCTCCTCGAACGAACGCCATGAGCCGGCACGCGCGGCACCCCGGGTGCCGCGTCCGGTATCCGGCGGGCGAATATCGGGTCTGGACTGGGTGGGATCAAGCCGGCCGAGGAGCATGGGAATCCGTCCGGCGCGCCGACGGAATGCGCCCGGGGCGCGGGTTGCCTGGGGGGCTAGGACAGGCTCCTAGGCTTCCGGATCGCCCCTGTCGGGGACCAGACCGTAGGCCTTCAGCTTGCGATGGAGGTTGGAGCGCTCGACGCCGAGCGCCTCGGCGGCGCGGCTCACATTCTGGCCGCATTCCGCCAGCCGGCGGGCGATCAGCAGCCGCTCGAACCCCTCCCGCGCCTCCCTGAGCGTGGCGCTCCCGGCGATCTCGAGGAACGCCCTGTAGTCAGGATCGTTGGGGGCCGTCCGGCCCACGCTGTCGCCGCGGATCTCCGGCGGCAGGGCGGCGCGCTCGATGCGGTCGTCCCGGGCCATGATGACGAGCCGCTCGATCGTGTTGCGCAGCTCGCGCACGTTGCCCGGCCACGGATACTCCACCATGGCCTCCATCGCGCTCGCGGCGATCGTGAGCGGCGCGCGACCGTAGCCCGCGGCGAGCTCCGCGATGAACCAGCGGGCCAGCAGCGGGATGTCCTCCTTCCGCTCGCGCAGTGGCGGCACGGTGATGGGGATCACGTTCAGCCGGAAGAACAGATCCTCGCGGAAAGATCCCTTCCTGATCGCCTCCGTCAGGTCCTTGTTGGTCGCCGCCAGCACCCGGACGTCGACGCGCAGGGAGGCCGCCCCCCCGACGCGCTCGAAGGTCTGCTCCTGCAGCGCGCGCAGCACCTTCGATTGCGTCCTGAGACTCATGTCCGCGATTTCGTCGAGGAAGAGCGTCCCCTGATCGGCCAGCTCGAACTTCCCCTTCTTGTCGTCGATGGCGCCCGTGAAGGAGCCCTTCACGTGCCCGAACAGCTCGCTCTCGATCAGCTCCTCGGGAATGGCGGCGCAGTTCATCTCGATGAACGGCTCCTCGGTCCTCAGGCTCAGGGAGTGGATCATCCGCGCCACCAGCTCCTTGCCCGTGCCGTTCTCACCCATGATCAGGACCCTGCCGTTGGTCGGCGCCGCTCTCTCGATCTGCTCGCGCAGCGCGACCACCGCCTCCGACTCTCCGATCAGCGCGCGCGGCGCGTGGGCCTGGAGGGCGTTCCTGAGCCTCAGGTTCCGCCCTTCCAGACGGTGCTGCTTCAAGGCGTTGCGGACCGAGACGGTGATCTTCTCGATCGTAAGCGGCTTCTCGATGAAGTCCCAGGCGCCCAGCCTCGTGGCCCGCACGGCGGTGTCGATGTTGGCGTGCCCCGAGATCATCACCACCGGCACGTCGAAGCCCCTGGATCGCATCTCCTGCAGGATCTCCAGGCCGTCGCGCTTCGGCAGCCAGACATCCAGAAGCACCAGGCTGAAATCCCCCTTGGCGAGCTTCGCGAGACCGCGCTCTCCGTCGGGGACCGACTCGACGGCGTACCCCTCGTCCGTCAGGACGCGCCCCAGCGATGCCCTGATGCCCGCCTCATCGTCGATCAGGAGGATCCTCTCGCCCGTCATGCTCTCCCTCAAGCGGCCGGAAGCTCGATGATGAATCGTGTGCCACGGGGACGATTGTCCTCCACGCGGATGGAGCCGTTGTGGTCCGAGATGATGCGGTTCACGATCGCGAGGCCGAGTCCCGTGCCCCGCTTCTTGGTCGAGAAGTACGGCAGGAAGAGCTTCTCCTTGTCCTCCGGCGGGATGCCGGGTCCATCGTCGGCAACCTCGACCGTCATCACCTGGGCCGCCGCCGCGTAGTGCGTGCCGATGCTGATCGCTCCGCGGCGACCCATGGCTTCCAGGGCATTGTCGATCAGGTTCACGAAGACCCGCTTCATCTGCTCCGTGTCGATCGACGCATCCGGAAGGCCCTCATCGTAGTGCCTCGCGAAGGACACGTCCTGATGCGTCCCCTGGTAGAGCCCCACCGCGGCGTCGATGATCTGGTGCAGGTCCGCGCGGGTCGGCGTGACGGCGGGCAGACGGGCGAACCCCGAGAACTCGTCGACCAGGGACTTGAGCGCCTTGACCTCGCGCACGATCACGCGGGTTCCCTCCTCCACCGCCTCGCCGAGATCCGGGGCGCTCGCGCGCCACTTCCGCAGCATGCGCTGGGCCGAGAGCTGGATCGGAGTGAGGGGGTTCTTGATCTCGTGCGCCATGCGCCGCGCGACCTCGCGCCACGCGGCCACCTTCTGCGCCTTGATCAGGGAGGTGATGTCCTCCACGACGATCAGGAGCCCACGCCCCGCCTCCTGTCCGGAATCATGGTCGGGGTCCAGCGGCTCGAAGGTCGCCGAAAGCGACAGCGGCTGTCCCTCGATCCCCACATGGAACTCCCGCGTGAGGCCGGCGCCCGGCGATTCCATCAGCCTCGCGATCACGGACCGGATCTCCGCAAGGCTCTCGCGCCCCAGCAGCTCGTGGAACATCAGGCCCTTCACGTCCTGCTCCGTGTCGATCCTGAGGATGCGCCGGGCGGCGCGGTTGATCGTCGTGACCCGGCCCAGATCGTTGAGCGAGATCACGCCGGTCGGGATGCTCTCGAGCACCGTCTCGATGTAGCGGCGCCTCTCGTCGAGCTCCCGGTTGCGCTGCTGCAGCTCGCGATGCGACATCTCGATGGTCTGGCGACCGAGCTTCAGATCGCGTGTCATGCGGTTGAACGAGTCGACGAGGATCCCGAGCTCGTCGCCGGCCTCGAGCGTGACCTGATAGTCGAGGTTCCCCGACGATACCTCGCGCGTCCCCTCGGCGAGCATCTGGATAGGCACGGTGATCCCGCGCGCCAGGTAGAACCCGACCCACGTCGCGGACACGAGAATGAGCAGCGTGATCAGACCGAAGCCCCACTTGTAGACGCGCTTGATGTTGGTCCTCTGGAGGCGAAGCTGCCGGTAGTTGTCGACGTGGCTCGCGATCTCCGTGGTCAACGCCGCGGTGTCTCCGGGCACGTAGGTCCTTGCGACCGACACGCCGATCACGGTCCCGTCCGGTCCGAGCATCGGCGCCCCCGACGTGACGAGCTGGCCCGGGCCGAGCGCGTCCTGCCAGGAGAAGACGCGCCCCTCGAAGCCCTCGCGCAGGATCTCCGCGGGAACGGGCTTCAGGCTGTTCACCGGGATCCTCGGGTTGGCGACCACGAGAGGCTCCTCGCCCGCCAGGTGGATCGACACGACGTCGATATGCCGGGCGCGCAGGGCGTCCTCCATCGCCTTGAGCATGCGCGGGCGCGACCCGAGCAGCCCCTCCTCCTTCATCAGATCGGCCGCGCTGTCGGCCGCGAACTCCGCGTTGCGCCGCTTGTGGTCGTCGTAGAGCGCGTCGAGGACCAGGCGCGCGTTGTCGGTGATCCTCTCGACCGGCGTGGAGAACCACCGATCGACCGAGCGTTCGATGATGCTGACGGCGGCCACGAACAGGAGCAGCGCCGGGATCAGACAGAGGCCGAGGAACGTGAAGACGAGCTTCGTCCGGAAGCGCGATCCGAGGATGTTGCGGTGCCGCTCGACCAGCAGCCGGATCAGGTTGCGAAAGAGGATGACGAGGAGGCTCAGGATGAGGATGACGTTGACGATCCCGAGGAAGGAGAAGAGGACCGTGTTAGTCACGTACTGCCAGGAGAAGTCATCGGTCTTCTGGAGCAGCGTGTAGACCGCGGTGAGGACGACGACGAGCGCGAGGACGCCCACGACCACGAGCCGGTTGGTCTTGACGCGACGATCAACGGTCATGGGCCGTCCCGTCGTGCAGGCTCACGCCGACCTTCTCCCAGTCGGTGCCCGTGCTGGAGGGGATGAAGAAAAGGATGAAGCGCCGCTGCAGGAGCGATTTCGCGCGGACGTAGACCGTGTCCCCGGGCTCGACCTCCAGCCCCGCCGGATCGGCCACGCGGATGCGCTCGAGCCGCGTCATCCATCGCATCATGTCCGCTTCGTTGATGGCGACCTTCGTCTCGGTCACCTCGTCGTTGATGCTGCGCGCGAGACTGTACTGGTGGGTCAGCGTGTCGTAGGTCACCGTCGTCGTGACGGCCTTCCGCACCAGGGTGCGGTCGAACCAGAGAGTCCGGCGCCGCACCACCTCCACGTCGTGCCGGAACGTCACCGGGAGCCCGCTGTCGATCGCCTCGCGGACCTCGGGGGTGAACGCCCCGTCCACGGTGAAGGAGACGTAGAGGTCGTGGGCTGTGGCATCGACCTCCAGCCCGGCCAGCGAGACCTTGCCGTCGGCCGCCGGCGCGGGAGCGGCTGGGGCGGCCAGCGCGAGAACGAGGGTGGCCTCTACGATGAGGCGCAAGGGTCCTCCTGGACGGGGGCGGTCCGGGCGGGGGCGGCCCGCGCGGCGCTACGGACGAACGGCGAATTGTATCAGAGGGATAGTCCGGGCGTGCGGATCCCCTTCAGGGGCCTGTCAAATGTGCCTGGGGGGCCTGGTGGAGGTGGCCGGCGCCGGGTCAGCGCGCGGCGGACGACGCCGAGAGGGCGGCGACCTGTCCTTCCGCCATCGAGGGACGGGAGCTGCGGGACGGAGCCGTCTCCGGCATCTCCGAGAAGACCCAGGAGTCGGTGTCGCGCTGGAGGCGCTGGATGAGACCGGCGTGGAGCGCGTGACCCGCCTTGTGCGCCACGACGTGGCCAAGCACGGGGCACCCCATCAAGGCGAGGTCGCCGAGCAGGTCGAGAATCTTGTGTCTGATGAACTCGTCGTGGAAGCGCAGGCCGTTGAGAGGACCGGCATCCCCCACCACGACGGCGTTGGCCAGCGAGCCGCCGAGGGCGAGGCCGCGCGAGCGCAGCGCCTGGACATCCTTGAGGAGGCAGAATGTCCGCGCGGGAGCTATCTCGTTCACGAAGGTGCGCCGATCGATGACGCGCGTCATCGTCTGGCGGCCGATCGACGTGTGGGCAAAATCGATCGTGTAGGTTACACGCAGGTCGTCGGCCGGGTAGATGGTCACTTCGCGATCGCCGTCCAGGATGCCGATGGGTTTGGTCACGCGGATCGCCCGGCGCGGCAGACCCTGGCTCCTGAGACCCGCCTCGCGGATCAAATAGACGAACGGGGCCGAGCTCCCGTCCATGATCGGAACCTCGTCGCTCGAGAGCCGGATCGCGGCGTTGTCGACCCCCATCATGCTCAAGGCGGCGAGCAGGTGCTCGACAGTCGTGATCTTGAACCCGTCGCCGGCGAGGGTTGTCGCGTGGTCCGCCCTGCCGATCGGGGTGCGCCCGTTGAGCGCGAGGAACGCTCCGTTCAGGTCATCGCGATAGAAGCGGATCCCGCTCCCCGGACCTGCCGGCTCGATCCGCATCCGGATACGCTGCCCGGTGTGCAGGCCCACGCCGACGACGTCGATTTGCGTCCTGAGAGTTCGCTGCAAGGACCATCCTCCGCGGAAAACGCCCGCACGATCGGCTTGATAGAGCACGGCCCATGCCATCCTGCGACCCCAAGGTGAATACACTCGATAAAGGACTGATGTGATTGATGTTATAGCTTTAACCCCCGGGAACATCGTCTTCCGCCTCGCCACGTTTCTGTGTCGCGGATACAACACTGCTGTTGCATCACCGCCACAGTTGACCTTCCCGAGCCAGCGCGTCTAAGATGCCGCGGCCATGTCGGGCATCCGCGCCGCCGGTCGGCAGGATGGGGGGGAGCATGGAGCATCCCGAAGACAAGGTCGATGATCTCGTCGCCACAGGCGCAGATCTGATGACCGAAGGCGACTACCACGCGGCGGCGGCGCGCTTCGGGCGCGCCACGGAGCTCGACCCGGGCATGGCCGACGCCTGGAACGGGCTGGGGACAGCCTACGAGAGACTCGAGCGCCGCGACGATGCTCTCGCGTGCTACGCGCGCGCCAGCGCCATCGCGCCCGAATCGTTCGACGGCTGGTTCAATCTCGGCAATTCCCTCGCCGAGACGGACGTCAGCGGCGCGGCGAACGCCTACGAGCGGGCGCTTGCGGCCAACCCCGCGGACCCGAGGGCATGGTTCAACCTGGGGTTCGCGCGGGCGCGATCCGGTGAGTTGGAGGCTGCGCTGGCGGCCTATCGCGAGTCGCTCCGTTATCGCCCCGACGACCCGTCGACCTGGTACAACATCGCGAACATCCTCCTCGACGCGTCGCGGATCGCGGAAGCCATCGCCTGCTACCAGCAGGCGCTGGCGCTCGACCCCCACGACTTCGACGTGTGGAACAACATGGGGAACTGCTGGACGCGGGAGGGGGATCTCGGCGAGGCGATCCGCTGCTACGCCCGCGCCGCCTCTTTGCGCCCCGATGCAGCCCCCGCGTGGAACAACCTCGGCAACACCTGGTCGCGGCTGGGCGCCCTGGACAGGGCCGTCGCCTGCTTTCGCGAGGCGATCCGCCTCGAGAAGGAGACGGCGGGATTCTACCTGGGCAGGGCCGTGGCCCTCGCGCGGATCGGCTCCCTCAACGACGCCCTGAGGGATCTGTTGAAGGCCCTCGAGCTGAATCCCACGCTGGGTGCGACCCTTGCGTCGATCCGGCCGCTGCGCCCCCTGCTCGGAGCCCCCGCCCTCCGCGAAATGACAAGGGTCCCCGCCTCCCCTTGACGCGGCGCTCTTTGCGCCACATTTTCGCCAGACCTCGCGCTGCGCGGCCCGCGGGGGGACGCCGCTCCATGGGGCGGCATCAACCAGTCGCCGTGCCAGCCGACCCACGCGAGGCGAGACTTCATGAACGAGCATCCCAGCAACGACGCGGACCAGCGCTTCCGCCGGCTCCTCGATGAGCGCTTCGATGGACTCACCCGCCGGATCGACGAATGGCTGGAAGAAACGCGATCCCGGGGAGAGTCGATCCAGCAGATCCTCAACGAAGCTCTCCAGCAGCCATTCCTGCGGGACGGCGCTCCCCAGAATGCCCCGGCACAGGAAGGGGATCCGCTCGGAGATCTCGCCGAGTTCGCGCGGGACGTCGAATGCACCGCGGATCAGGGAAAGATCCTCGCCAGGCTGATCGAGGGCTCGGCGGCTCTCGCTCCCCGCGTGCTGCTCTTCATCGTCAAGGACGCTGCGCTGAGGGGCTGGGCCGGACGCGGCTTCGCCAGTCTCGCCATACGGAATATCACCCTTCCTCTCGCGGACGACACGGTCCTGGGCGAAGCGGCGCGATCCTGCTGCGCGGTGCAGGAGTCTCCGATGTCGCGGCAGGGCAACGCAGCGCTCACGATGCAGCTCGGGACTCCGGCCGAGCAGCTCGCTGTTCCTCTGTGGGTGCGCGACAGGGTCGCGGCCATCCTCTACGCCGACACCATGGATGGGGTCTGGTACCCGGATGCCATCACCGTGATGACGTCGCTGGCCGCCCTCAGCCTCGAGGCGCTCCCCGCCCGCACGCGCTATCCGCGCCCGGTGGGAACCGGTTCCCAGGCGATCCCCATCCTCGATGCCGAGCCGGTCGCCGCACCGCAGGCACCTGCTGCTCCGGAGCCGCGCCATGTGCCGAAGACGCACGCGGCACCCGAGACGCCCGAAGTGCACGAGATCCAGGAAGACGATGTCGCGGAGCTTCCTGAGGCCTCGCCTTACTCAGGCCAGGGGGAGGCGCTCCGCTTCGCGCGTCTGCTCGTCTCCGAGATCGCGCTGTATAATGAGCGCGCGATCGAGGAAGGGCGCCGCACCAAAGACCTCTATCAGCGTCTCAAGGACGACATCGAGAGAAGCCGCAAGATGTACGAGCAGCGTTTCAGTCCGACACAGCAAGGCGGAACGAATCACTTCAGAGACGAGCTGATCCGGACGATCGCCGGGGGTGACAGGAGCGCCATCGCCATCCCGTGGGATTGAGCTTCCGGCTGATTTCCCGCCGGCTGCAGGCCGACTTTTGTCTCATGGGGCTCGCCCTGATCTGGGGGAGCACCTTCGTCGTCATCAAGGGGGCGCTCGATGACGTCTCCCCTCTCCTTCTCGTCACCGCACGGTTCCTGATCGCAGGCGCGATCCTCAGCCCGCTGGCGCTCACGGTCCCTCGTGGTTTTTCCCGCGAGACGCTCCAGGGGGGCGCCATCCTGGGAACGCTCCTCTTCCTGGGATTCTGGTTCCAGACGACGGGGATGGAGCACACCACCCCTTCCCGGTCCGCCTTCATCACGGGGACCGCCGTCATCTTCACCCCCATCCTGTCGGTGCTCCTGGCGATCAGGCGCCCTTCGGTCACGTCGGTCTGCGGAGCCGCGCTGGCAACGGGGGGTCTCTGGCTGCTGACCAGCCCCGCCGAAGGAGGCCACGGGTTCGGGCGAGGCGAAGTCCTCACGCTCCTGTGCGCGATCTGTTTCGCCGGACACATCCTCGCGCTGGATCATTGGACCCGCCGCGCCGACAAGCGCAGGATCGCGTTCCTGCAGGTCGCGACCGTCGGCATCCTGGGGATCCTCCCCACGATCTTCGTCGAGCATCTGTGGCTGGACCGGCTGCGGTTCAACCCAACGCCGCGGCTTCTGGTGGCGATGGCCATCATGGTGCTGCTCGCCACCGCGCTGGCGCTCTTCGTCCAGTCGATCGTGCAGTCGTGGACCACGCCGACGCGCGCCGCCGTCATCTTCGCGATGGAGCCGGTCTTCGCCGCGATCACGGCATGGTTCATCGACGGCGAGATCCTGGCGGGCGCATCCCTGGTGGGCGCCTTGCTGATCTTTGCCGGCATGATCGTGGCCGAGCTCAGGCAACCGTGGGCCGCGGACGCGGAGTGATGCGCAAGCCCTGTGCTAGGCTTTTCGCCTCACAGCGGAGGCTGCCGTGGGGCTCGAGCCTGGAAGGATGCTGGGCGGCTTTCGCGAGGCGAAGGTCCTGGCCTCCCTCGCTCTCTCGCTCGCTCTCGTGTCGTGTGAACCGCGGCCAGCGGGCGATGCCAGGGCCCCTGACCCCGCGGAACGCGCCGCCGAAGCCTCATCCGCCTACGCCTCGACGGTGCCCCTCACCGCGATGCCGGCGGAACCCGCGCCCGATGGCATGGTCTGGATCCCGGGGGGCGAGTTCTCCATGGGATCCGAAGATCCGCGCGGCTCGGTATGCGGCGGCCCCGACGCGATGAGCGACGCGCGTCCGATCCACCGCGTCATGGTGGACGGATTCTGGATGGACGCGACGGAGGTGACCAACGATCAGTTTGCGCGATTCGTCGAAGCCAAGGGCTTCGTCACCATCGCGGAGAGAACGCCCACCGCGGAGGAATTCCCGAGAGCGCCGATTGCGAATCTCGTCGCGGGGTCCACGGTCTTCACGCCCACGGACGGCCCGGTCCCGCTCGACGATCACTACCGCTGGTGGCGCTACGAGAAGGGGGCCTCCTGGCGACACCCGCACGGACCAGGCAGTGACTTGAAGGGAAAGGGCACCTATCCGGTAGTCCACGTCGCCTGGGAGGACGCCGCCGCCTACGCGGAATGGGCGGGCAAGCGGCTCCCCACGGAAGCCGAGTGGGAGTTCGCCGCCCGCGGCGGGCTGACCGGAAAGGTTTACTCGTGGGGAGACGACCTGAAGCCCGGCGGACGCTGGGAGGCCAACATCCACCAGGGACAATTCCCGACGAAGGATCTCGGCGAGGACGGGTTCGTGGGTGCCGCCCCCGTGGCGCAGTTCTCTCCCAACGGGTACGGGCTCTACGACATGGCGGGCAACGTCTGGGAATGGGTCAGCGACTGGTACCGCCCCGACACCTACAGGAAGCGCGCCGTCGCCGGCGGCGTCGTGGACAACCCGGTGGGCCCCGACTCCCCCTTCGATCCTGCCGAGCCGAACGAGAAAAAGCGCGTCCATCGCGGCGGCTCGTTCCTCTGCACCGACCAGTACTGCACCCGCTACATGGTCGGCACTCGCGGCAAGGGAGAGATCACCACGGGCGCCAATCACCTGGGATTCCGCTGCGTGAGGAAGCCGGCTCTCCTCACCGCCGGGAAAGCACCCTGGCAGGGTGCCGGCTTCAGATGGTCTCGGTCAGCTCGTTCTGAGCGGTCTGCTTCGCCGGCAGCGCGAGGACGACGCGCAGCCCCGGCTCGTTGTCCTCGAGCGTGACGATGATCCCGTGCAGGCGGGCCACCGCCGCCACGAGGCTGAGCCCGAGACCGCTGCCTGGCGTGGAGCGGCTCTCGTCCAGGCGGAAGAACCTCTGGAACACCAGCGCGCGCGCTTCCTTCGGAATGCCGGGGCCGTCGTCCTCCACGACGATGTCCGTCGCATCACCTCGGCGGCGCATCATGACGCGGATCCGTCCGCCGGTGGGCGCGTACTTCACCGCGTTGTCCACGATGTTGGCCAGCATCTGGAAGAGCAGATCCCTGTTCCCCCACGCGCGGGCGTCCTCGAGGGCCAGCGTCTCGAGGCGCTGGCCCTTTTCCTCCGCGAGGGGCTCGTAGAGATCGGTCACGTCGCGGACCAGCGAGGCGAGATCGACTTCATTGAAGCTCACGCGCGCCGTCCCCGACTCGATCTGCGCGATCCGGAGGAGCGCGTTGAACGTGGACAAGAGCGCATCCGCCTCGGCAAGACCCTGCTCGACGGGTTCGGCGAGATCATCGGGAACGCGGGATCGCAGCAGCTCCAGGTGGTTCTTCAGCCGCGTGAGGGGTGTGCGCAGATCGTGAGCGATGTTGTCCGACACGGACCGGAGACTCGCCGCCAGCCTGGAGGTCGTGTCGATCAGCTCCCCGGCGCCCCGGCTCAGATCGTCGAGATCGTCCCCCGGAGCCTGCGCGGCGCCGTGAGGTCCCTCCCGCAACAGCATGTCGCGCACGGTCCTGTTGACGCTCCTGATCCTCATCATCACCCCCCGGCTCAGCACGGCGCCGCCGAGGAGCGTCAGGACGAGGGCGAGGACCGCTCCGCGCCAGATCGCCGAGGTGATCAGGTCCTTCGTCCTGCGCGCCTCGCTCACCTCGCGCCCGACGAGCAGCGCGACGCCTCCCTCGAGCAGCCGGACGCGCGCCAGGACGGGACGGTTGGGATCTCCTTCGCGGTCGAAGGCGATCGCCCCTTCTTCGGGTGGCCGGCCGTCGGGCCACTGCTTCAGGTTGCCGGCGATGGGCTCGCCCTGCCGGTCGGCCATCAGGTAGACGGAACGGCCGCCGGATGCCGCGGCAGCTTCATCGAGCATCCCGACGAGCGACATCTTCCCCTTGAGCCGGTATTCGCGCACCAGGTCCCGACTCTCGCTCTCGCAGGTCGCGTCGATGGGTGCGTTCAGGCCGGGGATGGTGGCGTAGAGGATGTAGGCGAGCAGGGCCACCGTCGTCAGGCCCGAGAGCGCGGCGTAGATCGGCAGCAGGCGGAGCGTGGGCCGGCGAAAGTGCCTAGTCCAGGGCACGAAGGATGTACCCCGCTCCGCGGACGGTCTGGATCAGAGGGAACGCGAATCCCTTGTCGATCTTCCCGCGCAGGCGGCTCACGTGGACGTCGATCACGTTGGTCTGCGGGTCGAAGTGGTAGTCCCAGACGTTCTCGAGGAGCATCGTCCGGGTGACGACCTGTCCCACATGCTTCATGAGGTACTGGAGCAGGAGGAATTCCCTGGGCTGCAGCTCGATCCGGCGACCGGAGCGGACGACTTCACGTTTGAGCAGGTCCATCTCGAGATCGGCCACCTGCAGCTTCGTTTTCGCGGCATCGGCGTCGAGGCGTCTGACCAGCGCATCGAGGCGGGCCAGCAGCTCCGCGAAGGCGAAGGGCTTGACCAGGTAGTCGTCACCACCCCCTCTGAGCCCTTCGATCCGATAATGCACCTCCCCCAGCGCGCTGAGGATGAGGGCGGGGGTGCGGTTCCCCTCCTGCCGCAGGCTTCGGATCAGCGACAGGCCATCGTGCCCCGGGAGCATCCGGTCCACGATCATGGCGTCGTAGGACTCCCTCCGGGCGAGCGCCAGCCCTTGCTCCGCGTCAGGTGCGCGGTCCACAACGTGGCCCGCTTCGGTGAGCCCCTTGACGACGTAGGCGGCCGTCTCCCCATCGTCCTCGATGATCAGAATATGCATAGCGCCTGCCCGCGCTTGAACTGTCATCGCAGTGTACCCGGCTGTTTCATCATGGCGCAAGCGTCCGCAGGAGAGCGGCAGCGTTCACGAGGCGAGGAGTTGGCCGGCCGCCGGGCAGGTTGGCGGCCGGCCATCCCGGCTCAAGGCATTCAGGGGTGCACCGCCCCAAGACCGGGAATCCTCGTCGCAAAGGCCGGACCTCCTGTTGCAGGAGGGTCCCGGGCAACGAAACTACCCGTCTCGGACAGACGCTACACCGCTCCCCCTTGCGGCATCGTGACGCCAAGATGAACGATCGTTAATGAGCCGCGACTCCCCCTCTGGTCTTGCGAGCGGCGGCAGGAAGGACCTGAGCGCAGGCACGAGGGCCCACACGGGCGGCCAATGAGCGTCAGCGGCGGTCGAAGATTTCCTTGGCGATGATGAGGCGCTGGATCTGGGAGGTTCCCTCGTAGATCTGGAACACCTTCGCGTCACGCATAAGCTTTTCGACCGGATACTCGCTCGAG
>Ga0137433_1000209_pt1 | contig 34740 bp, 29 predicted proteins | sample EasRivERMZT840_2_FD_102335 | JGI IMG/M metagenome (GOLD analysis project Ga0137433, IMG submission 102335) | Soil microbial communities from meander-bound floodplain in the East River, Colorado, USA - East River MetaG ERMZT840_2 | ecosystem: Environmental > Terrestrial > Soil > Floodplain ...
CCGCGCCCGGCCGATCCCCTCGGCGAGCGAGCTCGCGATCCCAGCAACGTAGATCGCGGCGCCGGCGTTCAAGAGTACCGCCGCCAGACCCACGGGATCGGCAGAACCGTTGCCGAGAATCCGCTCCAGTCGTTCCGCGTTCGCCGCCGGTTCCCCGCCCTGCAGGGACGTCACGTCGTCGATCCCGAGGCGAAAGCGCGTCGGATCGATTTCCCACTTGCGCACGAGTCCGTCCTTCACCTCCCAGACGTCGGTGATCCCGTGGGGCGAGATCTCGTCCATGCCGATGCGGCCGTTCACCACCAGCGCGTGATCGGCGCCGAGCCGCACGAGCGCGTCGGCCACGATCGCGGCACGATCGGATTCGGCCACTCCGATCACCTGCCGCTTCACGCCCGCCGGATTCGCGAGCGGACCGACGAGGTTCATGAGGGTGGGTGTGCCGAGCTCGCGGCGCACGGGGCCCACGTGCTTCATCGCGGGGTGAAAATTGGGCGCAAACAGGAACACGATCCGCGCCTCGTTCAGCACCCGCGTGGCGTTGTTCGCGTCGAGCACGATCCGCACGCCAAGTGCTTCGAGCACATCCGCGGAGCCGCAGCGCGATGTGTACGACCGGTTGCCGTGCTTGGGGACCACCGCGCCCGCGCCGGCGGCCACGAACGCCGCCACCGTCGAGATGTTGAAGGTGGACACGGCACCACCGCCGGTGCCGCACGTGTCCACGAGATGCGGGTGTGTCGCCTCGACGCGAACCATCGCGTCGCGCAGCGCGCGCGCGGCGCCGGCGAGCTCATCCGCGGTTTCGCCCTTGGCGCGCAGCCCCATGAGCAGTCCACCGATCTGTCCCGGGGTCGCTTCACCGCTCATGACGATCCCGAACACCTCGGCCGTCTGGCTTTCAGACAGCGACTGACGATTGGCGAGTGCGACGAGCGCGCGGCGCAGCGGCGAGACGTCCATGAGGGGTTAAGGCTATCACCCTTGTCAAATAGTGACAACGAGTTGCATCTTTCCTCCCGTGACAAGCCGCCCCTTTCTCGCGGTGATCCAATACGACGGGGGCGGCTTCGCAGGGTGGCAACGGCAGCCGGAAGACCGCACGGTCCAGGCGGAGTTCGAAGCGGTCCTGGAGCGCCTGATGGGACGGCGTACGGCGGCGACTGGAGCGGGGCGAACCGATACCGGAGTACACGCCCTCGGACAGGGAGTCAGCTTCCAGGCGAACGAGCGCTGGGTCTCCCAGCCCGCAGATCTACGGCGCGCAATGAATGCGCTGCTGCCGCGGGAGATCTGGGTAGAGCGGGTGCATCTCATGCGACCCGGCTTCGACGCACGGCGCAGCGCCACGGCACGGCGTTACCGGTACCTCATCGGGACCGATGAGGCAGCTGCATCGCCGTTTCGACGCCCTTATGAATGGGCGCTCGGGCAAGTGCTCGATGTGCGCGCGTTGGAGAGTGCCGCGGCGGCACTCCTGGGAGAGCACAGTTTTCGCGGCCTGGCTGCGGCCGGTGCGAACACGACCCATTACCGATGCCGCGTGGCGCTAGCAGAATGGGCGCCGCGAGCGGACGGAGTGGGGCTGATGTTCACGGTCGAGGCCGATCGGTTTCTGCATCACATGGTGCGCTTCATCGTGGGCACCATGGTCGATATCGCCCTCGGCCGGCGCCCGCCGGCAGATTTCCTTCATCTGCTCGCTGCTGAGAACAATCTGGCGGCCAGTCCGCCCGCCCCGCCTCAGGGATTGTATCTGGAAGCGGTGCGGTATCCATCGGAACTCTTTGCCGAGGAGTCTACGCTATGAAGTTTTTCCTCGACACCGCAAGTCTCAAAGACATCAGCTGGGCCGCACAGGCCGGACTGATCGACGGCATTACGACCAATCCCTCGCTCCTAGCCAAACAGGCGGGCGATCTCGATCCGCGTGACGTCCTGAAGGAAATCTGCTCCCTCGTCGAAGGGCCCGTCTCGGCGGAGGTGGTCGCCCTGGACGCGGATGCGATGGTGAAGGAAGGCAAAGAGCTCGCCAAGATCGCCGAGAACATCGTCGTGAAGATCCCGATGCTGGAGTCCGGGATGGTGGCGGTGCGGCGGCTGACGGCGGAGGGAATCCGGACCAACGTCACGCTGTGCTTTTCCAGCATCCAGTGCCTGATCGCCGCGAAGGCCGGGGCGTCATACGTGAGTCCGTTCATCGGCCGGTTGGATGACGTCGGGCAGGAAGGGATGGAGGTCATCCGCGAAGCGCGAGTCATCTTCGATAACTACAACTTCGAGACGGAGATCCTGGCCGCGTCACTGCGCCACCCTCGCCATGTGATCGACGCGGCGATGATCGGCGCAGACGTCGCCACGTTGCCGCCCGACGTCCTGAAAAAACTGCTGCTCCATCCCCTCACCGACCGCGGGCTCGAGCAATTCCTCGCCGACTGGAACAAGCTCGTCGCGCGGGCGAAGGCCGCGGTTTGAGCTGGGTCTCCCCGCTCTCCGCGCGCTACGCCTCTCCCGCGATGCAGGCGCTCTGGGGCGAGCGCCGTCGCATTGGTTTGTGGCGACGGTTATGGCTTGCGCTAATGGAAGGGCAAAGGGACTCGGGACTAGGGATTCCCGATGCCGCGATCGCGCAGCTCCGCGCCCACCTCGACGACGCGGACCTGGACAAGGCCGCCGAGTACGAGCGCCGGCTGCGGCACGACGTGATGGCCCATATCCATCACCTCGGCGACCAGGCGCCGGCGGCGCGCCCCTTCATTCATCTGGGCGCCACCAGCGCGTACGTGACCGACAACGCCGATCTCGTGTTGATGCGCGAAGGGATGCAGCTCCTGCTGGGACGTCTGGGTGCCGTACTGGTCGCCATGGGCAAAGTCGCGCGCCGCTATCGTGCCCTCCCCTGCCTCGCGTACACCCATTTCCAGCCGGCCCAGCTCACCACGGTCGGCAAGCGCGTGACGATGTGGATGCAGGACTTCGCGCTCGATGCCGAAGAACTGCTGCACCGGATCACGACGCTGCGGTTCCGAGGCGTGAAAGGCACCACCGGCACCCAGGCAAGCTTCCTCGAGCTGTTCGAGGGCGATCACGCGAAGGTCGCCGACCTCGACACCCGCGTGTCGCGCGCGATGGGATTCGAGCACGTGCTGCCGATCACGGGCCAGACCTACACGCGCAAGCTCGACGGGCAGGTCCTCGCCGTGCTGTCGGGAGTCGCGCAGTCGGCGGCGAAGTTCGCGACGGATCTGCGGCTCCTCCAGCACGAAGGAGAGTTGCTCGAGCCGTTCGAGAGCGAGCAGGTCGGGTCGTCGGCGATGCCATACAAGCGCAATCCGATGCGTGCCGAGCGGATGACCAGTCTCGCGCGCTTTGTCATCGAGCTCGAAGGTAATGCGTGGCACACCGCCGCGGCGCAATGGCTCGAGCGGACGCTCGATGACAGCGCCAACCGCCGGCTGGTGATCCCCGAAGCATTCCTCGCGACCGACGCGATCCTGGTGCTGGCCACGAACGTGGCGGCCGGCCTAGAAGTCCGCGAGGCGACGATCGCTGAGCATGTCGGGCGCTCGATGCCCTTCCTTGCCACCGAGCGGTTGCTGATGCGCGGCGTAAAGGCGGGCGGCGATCGGCAGCAGCTGCATGAGGTGATTCGCGGTCAGAGCCTCGAGGGCTCGGAGCATCTTCTCGAGCGCCTTGCGAAGACTCCTGAGTTCAAGCGGCTGGGTGTCCGCGCCACGGTGGAGGAGCTCGATCCGAGCGTGTACGTGGGCCGCGCGCCGCAGCAGGTCGACGATTTCCTCGATCGGGTCCTGCCGGACCTGATGCGTTCTATCAAAGCCGCCGCGCCCGCGGCGGCCGCAGCGGAGGTTCAGGTATGACCGGAGCAGTTCTCGTCCAGAGCAAGCTTCCCCTCCCCCTGCTGCGCCGGGGCAAGGTGCGCGAAGTCTACGTGGTCGATGACGCGACATTGCTGCTCGTCGCGAGCGACCGGGTCAGCGCATTCGATGTCGTGATGCACGAAGCGGTCCCCCACAAGGGCGCCGTGCTGACCCAGATGAGTGCGTTCTGGTTCGAGCGTCTCAAGTCGGTCCTGCCGCACCACCTGATCACCGCCGACGTCGATGAAATCATCCGGCGTGTGCCGGCCCTCGCGCCGCACCGCGACGAGCTGTATGGACGCGCGATGTTGAGCCGCCGCGCCGTCACCGTGCCGTTCGAGTGCGTGGTCCGCGGTTACATCTCCGGCTCCGCCTGGGCCGAATACAAGCAATCCGGCACACTCGCCGCAGAGCCCATGCCCACGGGGCTCGTCGAAAGCGCACGGCTCGATCCGCCGATCTTCTCACCGGCCACCAAGGCCGAACAGGGTCACGACGAGAACGTCACGTTCGATCATGTGGTCCGCGGCCTCGGCCGCGCGACGGCGGAGCGGTTGCGCGATGCAAGCCTCGCGCTCTACTCGGCAGGCCGCGAGTATGCGGCGGGACGCGGGATCATCATTGCGGACACGAAGTTCGAGTTCGGCACCACCGCTCAGGGAGAGCTGATCGTCATCGACGAGATCCTGACGCCTGACTCCTCGCGCTTCTGGCCCGCCGATCGTTATCAGCCGGGACGGGGGCAGCCGAGTTTCGACAAGCAGCCGCTGCGCGACTACCTGGCCGATCTCAAGAAGCAGGGGAAGTGGAATGGCGAAGCGCCCCCACCGCCCCTGCCCGGCGAGGTGGTCGCGGCGACGAGTGAGCGCTATCGCGACGCCTATCGCCGGATCACGGGAAAAGATCTGGAGTGAGGATTGCGCCCGAGGGTTGGCCGTTCATCGGGATCGCCTGGCTGCTGGTTGCGGCAGCGGTGTATCTGGCCAACCGCTGCGGAGGTCTCTGGTGGATAGTCCCATCGGTCTTGGGCGTTCTCGCGATCTGGGTGGTCGCGTTCTTCCGCGATCCGATTCGTCCCGGGCCGCGCGGCGATCAGTACGTGTTGGCGGCCGCGGAGGGTCACGTGGTGCATGTGACCGAGATCGAGGAGCCCATGTTCCTGAAGCAACGGGCGATCCGAATTTCGATCTTCCTTTCGGTGTTTGACGTGCACGTGAACCGCCATCCGGTGAGCGGCACGGTCGAGCTGGTGCACTACAACAAGGGCAAGTTCCTGCATGCCGCGGAGGAAAAGGCGAGTCTCGACAACGAGCAGTCCTCGATCGGTATCCGCGGCGCCCGCGGGCCCGTGCTGGTGCGGCAGATTGCCGGTCTGATCGCGCGTCGCATCGTGACCGACGCAGAGCCGGGTGACCGCGTCACCCAGGGTGAGCGGCTCGGCCTGATTCGCTTCGGCTCTCGCACAGACGTGTTTCTCCCCGTTTCCGCCCGCCCCACGATCAAAGTCAAACCCGGCGACGTCGTGCGCGTGGGCGGCACAGTGCTGGCGGAGTACCCGTGAGACCACCGCCCATCCCCCTCCGGCGCGTCGTCATCGTCGTGCCCAGCCTGTTTACGCTGTTCAATCTGTTCTTCGGCATCTGGGCGATGGTGCTCGCGACGCGCGGCGACTTCTACCGCGCGGGCTGGTTCATCGTCTTCGCGGGGATCCTCGACACGCTCGATGGCCGGGTCGCCCGGATCTCGGGCACCGGGACCCGGTTCGGCGCCGAGCTCGACAGTCTCGTCGACATCGTGAGCTTCGGCGTGGCACCCGCCTTCCTTATGTATCAGGTCGAGTTTGCGGACGGCGGAGCCGCGGCCTGGATCTTCTGCTACTTCTACGTCATGGCCGTCGCGATCCGGCTGGCGCGCTTCAACGTCACGCAGGCGGGACGGGCGAAGGCGTACTTCATCGGACTGCCATCTCCCGCCGCGGGGATGACCCTCGCCACGTTTTACCCATTCACGCAGACGCCACTCTTCGCCTCGATGCGGGGTCTGCCCTGGCATCTGCTGCTGACGTTTCTCATGATCGCGCTCACCATCCTGATGGTCAGCAACGTGCATTACGCGACGATCCCGCGCGCCGGCTTCCGGACCATCCGCGGGCTATTGGGGCTCGCGTTGATTGTTGTTATCCTGGTATTCGGAATCTGGAAGCACGACGCGTTCCTGTTCCCGTTAGGCATTGCGTACATGACCTACGGGGTCGTGCGGGCGGTGCTGCTGGGGTTCTTCAGGGCCCCCGCCGAGGATGAGGAGGCGGAGATCGCCGGCCCCATTGTCATCGATGAAACCGATCAGAATCTCCGCGGGCCCCGCGGCGGTCGACCAGGAGCGGCATGAGCGCGTATACCGTTGAGATCCGAGTGATGCCACGGGCTTCGTTGCTCGATCCCCAGGGTCAGGCGGTGCAGCACGCGCTGCAGGCACTCGGGTTCGGGGACGTCGGGACGGTGCGGGCAGGCAAACATCTGGTGCTGCAGGTTCAGGCGGCGACGCGGGAAGAGGCGGCGGCCAAGGCGCGCACCATGTGCGACCGGCTGCTCGCCAATCCGGTGACCGAGGATTACGAATGCAACGTGTCGCCGTAGTCGTCTTCCCCGGCTCCAATTGCGATGCCGACACGCTCGACGCCGCGCGTGCCGCCGGGTCGGACGCCTACTACGTCTGGCACCGCGACACCGACCTGAAGCAGGCCGACGCGGTTATTCTGCCGGGCGGGTTCAGCTACGGCGATTATCTGCGCTCCGGCGCCATCGCCCGCTTCTCCCCCGTGATGCGCGCCGTGACGGCGCACGCGCGGGCGGGTGGCGCTGTGCTCGGGATCTGCAACGGATTTCAGATTCTGTGCGAGGCCGGCCTGTTGCCAGGGGCGCTCATGCGGAACGCGCGGCTCAAGTTTCTGTCGCGCCCCGTGCACGTGCGCGTCGAGGCGACGGATACCCCGTTTACGCGCGACTACGAGCGCGGTGAGGAGCTATGGCTGCCGATCGCCCACGGGGACGGCCGCTACGTGGCCGATGCACCGACTGCCGCCGAGCTCGAGGCCAACGGGCAGGTCGTCCTGCGGTACGTCACAGAGAATCCTAACGGCTCGATGCAGGATATAGCCGGCGTCTGCAGCGCCGGGCGGAACGTGGTGGGGATCATGCCGCATCCGGAGCGCCGCAACGCGCCGGTTCTGGGTGGCCAGGATGGCGCCCGCGTCTTCCTCTCTCTGGAGGCTCGCAATGCGACGCAGCACGCTGGCGATATGCGCGCTGTTGACGGTCGCCACCTTAGGGTGTGAGCAGGTCGATTCTGCCAAGGCGAAACTGAAGCTCGCGTGGGACAAGTTGCGGGGCCGCTCGACGGCGACCGCCCCACCCGCGCCAGTGCGCCCCGTGCCGGACACCGCCGCGGCACGCATTGCGGCGGAGCAGCAGCCATCGCGGCCCCGGCCTCCGGCTGCGCCGCAGGGCGAGCCGTTCACGCGCGACCGGCCCTACATCTCCGACGACACCGGGACGGTGAATCCCGGAATGAGCGAGCGCGAGGTCTACGAGTTGTGGGCCGCGCCCGCGGCGGTGCGGCGCGTGGGTGAGTACACGTACCTGTTCTTCCAGAACGGCTGCGAATACACGTGCGGGACGATGGACGTCGTCACGCTGCAGAACGGCCGCGTGGTCGATGCGATCGTCCGCTGGGACGGGCACCGCTACTCGGGCGAATCGTCGTCGCCGCAAGGGAAAGTGCCGTTCGCGAATCCCGGCGGTGAGAACCTGCAGGTGACGCCTCCTCCACCTCCACCACCCCTACCACCCTCGACACCGGCTGACTCATGACCGACAAGCCTAGTAAGAACGAAGAGGAGTATTTCGCCCGGCGCGACGCGGAGCTGCTGCGGCAGCAGCGGGAGGCGGCGCGCAAGTCCGCCGTCGAGGTCGAGCGAAAAACGCACTACATGAAGTGTCCTAAGTGCGGCTACGATCTGATCAGCGGCGACTGGGACAGCATCCAGATCGACCAGTGCACGAACTGCCACGGCATTTGGTGCGACGCCGGCGAAGTGGAAGAGATCCTCAAGAGACGGATCCAACCGAACATTCTGGGACGGATATTCCGCGCCGTCGCAAAGGGCGTGACCAGATCGTGACCGATCCGAAGATCACGCCCGAGCTGGTGCAGGAGCACAACCTCACAACCGAAGAATACGAATGCATCACGGCCATGCTCGGCCGCACGCCCACATTCCCCGAGCTGGGCATCTTCTCCGCGCTGTGGAGCGAGCATTGCTCGTACAAGCACTCCCGACCCATCCTGAAAACGTTTCCGACCGCGGGCGCGCATGTGGTTCAGGGTCCGGGCGAGAATGCCGGCGTGCTGCGCCTGCCGGGCGGCTGGGCCGTCGCGTTCAAGATCGAGTCTCACAACCATCCCTCGGCCGTCGAGCCGTATCAGGGCGCCGCAACGGGAGCGGGTGGCATTCTGCGCGACGTCTTCACGATGGGCGCGCGCCCCGTGGCGCTGCTCAACAGCCTGCGGTTCGGGTCGCTCGACGAGGCGCGCAATCGCTATCTGTTCGCGGGCGTGGTGCGCGGCATCGGCGACTACGGGAACTGTGTCGGCGTACCGACGCTGGGCGGCGAAGTTGACTTCGCGCCGGGCTACTCGGGCAATCCGCTGGTGAATGCGATGTGCGTGGGCGTGCTCAAGGAGAAGGATCTCATCAAGGCCGCGGCGCACGGCGTGGGCAACGTGCTGCTCGCGGTGGGCTCGCGCACCGGCCGCGACGGCATCCACGGAGCGTCGTTTGCCTCCGAGGAGCTGACGCACGAGAGCGAGCAACGGCGCCCGCAGGTGCAGGTGGGAGATCCGTTCACCGAGAAGCTGCTGCTCGAGGCGAGCCTCGAGCTGATTGCTTCCGGACATATCGTCGCCATTCAGGACATGGGCGCGGCCGGGCTGACGTCTTCGTCGGCGGAAATGGCCGCGCGCGGTGGCGTGGGCGTCGAGATCGACCTGTCGAAGGTCCCGACCCGTGAATCGGACATGACGCCGTACGAGATCCTGCTGTCGGAATCGCAGGAGCGGATGCTCGTCGTCGCCAAGGCCGACCGGGTGAAGGAGGTCCAGGCGATCGCGGCCAAGTGGGAGCTCGACGCGACGCCCATCGGCAAGGTCACGGACGACGGGATGTACCGCTGCCTGTGGCAAGGCAAGGTCGTCGTCGAAATCCCCGGCCAGCGGCTGGTTGATGACTGCCCCGTCTACCATCCGGAGGCCAAGGAAGACCCACGCGTTGCGGAGCTGAGGAAGTGTGCGCCGCACGCCGCACGCAGTTACGCGCCATCCGAGGTGCTGCTCAGGCTCCTGGATGCTCCATCGGTGGCGTCCAAGCGGTGGGTTTTTGAGCAGTACGATTCGACAGTTCAAGCCGGCACTGTGATACCGCCAGGCGGCGATGCCGGTCTGATTCGAGTCCGGCATGAAGAGTTCGGGATTGCGGTCAAAACCGATTGCAACAGCCGCTACGTGCGGCTCGACCCGTACGAAGGCGGCAAGGCTGCCGTGGCCGAATCGGCACGCAATGTCGCCTGCACCGGCGCGCAACCGATCGGGATCACCAATTGCCTGAACTTCGGCAGCCCGGAGCGTCCCGAGGTCTTTTTCCAGTTTCGGGAAGCGGCCCGTGGCATCGCGGATGCCTGCCGCGCGCTCGATACGCCCGTGACGGGCGGGAACGTTTCGTTCTACAATGAAAGCCCCACGGGCGCCGTCGATCCCACACCCGTCATCGGTATGATCGGCCTGATCCCCCATGCCTCGCGGGCGGTTCCGAGCCACGCGCGCACCCCAGGCGACGTCGTCTTCATCCTCGGCGAGACACGGGCCGAGCTGGGCGCGTCTGCGTATTGGGAGGTTTGCCACGAGTTCGTGGGGGGGCAGCCACCGAAGGTTGATCTCGAAGCCGAGCGCAGGCTCATCTCTCTGCTGGTCCGGGCGGCGGACCGCGGGTGGTTCCGCTCAGCGCACGACTGCTCGCACGGTGGTCTCGCCGTCGCGCTCGCCGAAGTCGCGATGGGCGGTCCATATCAGGAGCATGGATACGGTTTAGACGTTGATTTGACGTCGCACGCCGCACGCCTCGCGCCGCACGAGGTTCTCTTCAGCGAATCACACGGCCGCGCCGTAGTCACCTGTTCTCCCGAGCGCGCGGCGGCGGTTCAAGCGCTGGCCGGCGAACTCGGCGTGCCCGCGCTGCGGTGTGGGAGCGTCGGAGCGAGGGACGGGACCTTCCGCATCGCCCTGCGAGACGGTGCCATCGAAGAGTCTGTCGGGCGGTTGCGGGACGTATATTTCAGCGCCATTCCACGGCGCATGGGAGACTGATCGAGCGATGTGCGGCATCATCGGCGTTGCGGGTGTCAAAGACGCGGCACGCGTCACCTACCTGGGACTCTATAGCCTCCAGCACCGCGGCCAGGAGTCGTCGGGTGCGGTCGCCGTGGATGGGGCCGGAGTCGCGCGTGCGCATCGCGGGATGGGGCTCGTCTCCGACGTCTTCAGCGAACAGGTCCTGTCCAGCATTCCCGGAGACGTCGGGATCGGCCATACGCGCTACTCGACCGCCGGGACGTCCGTCCTCGCCAATGCCCAACCGATTCTCGCCGGCTATCGCGAAGGGCCGCTCGCCCTGGCGCACAACGGCAATCTCACCAATGCCGACACGCTGCGGGCCGACCTCGTTGCCAAGGGCTCGATCTTCCAAACGTCGTCCGACAGCGAGGTCCTGATTCACCTGATCGCCCGGTCCGAGGCGCGCGAGCCGGAGGACCAGCTGCTCGACGCGCTCGAGCGGGTCGAGGGCGCGTACTCACTGGTGGTGACGATCGGCCGGACGCTGTACGCGATCGTCGATCCGCGCGGGTTCCGGCCCCTGTGGCTCGGCAGGCTCGGCGAGGGCTACGTCGTCGCGTCCGAGACGTGCGCGCTCGATCTGATCGGCGCCACCGTGGAGCGCGAGCTCCAGCCGGGCGAGTTCTTGCGGATTCAAGGTTCTCCGCCTGAGGCCGAGAAGCTCCAGCCCCTGGCCCCGAAGCCCCATCAACGCTGCATTTTCGAGCTGGTGTACTTCTCCCGGCCCGACAGCACGATCTTCGGCCGCTCGGTCGATCGCGTGCGGCGCGCGCTGGGACGCGAGCTGGCGCGCGAGCATCCCGCCGCCGGGACAGACTGCGTGTTCTCCGTCCCCGACTCGTCGAACGCGATGGCGCTGGGATACGCTGAAGAGTCCGGGCTCAAGCTCGAGCACGCGCTGATCCGCAACCACTACGTCGGCCGGACCTTCATCAATCCGACCCAGGCGGCGCGCAACGCCAAGGTGAAGATCAAGTTCAACCCGGTGCGCGAGGTGCTCGCGGGGAAGAAAGTCGTCGTGGTGGACGATTCGCTGGTGCGTGGCACGACGAGCCGTGAGCTGGTCCAGATGATTCGCCAGGCAGGCGCCAAGGAGGTCCACTTCCGCGTCGCCTCGGCACCGATCACCGGCCCGTGCTATTACGGCATCGACACCCCGACCAAATCGGAGCTGATCGCATCGAGCCATTCGCTCGAGGAGATTCGCCAGCACCTGGGCGTGGACTCGCTCGGCTATCTGTCGCTGGATGGAATGAAACGCGCCGCTGGTGGCAACACCGACGAGTTTTGCCATGCCTGCTTCTCGGGTCAGTATCCGACGGCGATCCCCGAGGATACGAAGCAGGCTCGAAATGCCGCGCCGTTACAGGTGACCATGGCCGTCTAGAACGCCGCTCCCCGCAGGATCGCGCCGTACACCCCGACAGCACGGAAACCGCCGGACGAAGTGCCCCAAAGACCAAGCAGATTCGTCGCCGTCCCGCTGGTCATCGCGCTCCATCCGGTCCCGTTGTAGTGCAGGATTGTGCCGTACGCTCCGGCCGCGTAGACATTGCTCGACGATGTTCCCCACACGGCTCCTAGACCTTCAGTGGTCCCGCTGGCCATAGCGCTCCACTGAGCCCCCTCATAGTGCAGGACCGTACCGTTGTGGCCTACGACGTAGACATCGCTGGGCGACGTACCCCAGACGGCAATAAGATTCTCGCTCGTGCCGCTGGGCATCGCGCTCCAACTGGTCCCGTCGAAGTGCAGAATGGTACCGAACAATCCGACAGCGTAGACGTTCGTGGACGACGTGCCCCACACGTCATAGAGTTGCAGGTTCGTCCCGCTCGTCATGCTGCTCCATTGGGACCCGTCGTAGTGCAGGATCGTGGCGGGGTAGCCGACAGCAAAGACATCGTGTGGTGAGGAGCCCCATACGTCCCTGAGGGACCGGTCCGGTCCGATTGTCGTGCCGCTCCATTGGGACCCGTCGTAATGCAGGATGATGTCCGTCGAAATCGCGTGAGTGTTGTCGCGCCCCACGGCGAAGACGTCACGTGAGGACGACCCCCACACACCCTGGAGCTCCTCGAGTGTACTCGGCCCGCCTCTCATCGCGCTCCATGCGGCCCCGTCGTAGTGCAGGATCGTGCCAGGGTATCCAACCGCGAAGATGTCGCCCGGTGCCGTGCCCCACACGCCTGCGAGATAATCAACGAACGGACTCCCGCGCATCGTGCTCCAATAGGTGCCATCGTAGTGCAAAATCTTCCCACTGTATCCGACGGCGAACAGATCGCTCGACGAGTTGCCCCAGAGGCCGGTGGCCCCACCTGGGCTCGTCATCGCACTCCAGGCCATGCCATTGTAGTGCAAGATGACGCCGTAACCGGACGCGTAGACGTCGCTCGCTGAGTTACCCCACACGGCCAGTAGGTCCTCATCGACTCCGCTGGTTAGGGCGGTCCAATTGGTCCCGTCGTAGTGCAGGATCGTTCCTCTGGTGCCGACGGCGTATACATCACTCGACGACGCGCCCCACACGTCGGACAGGTACGCAGTCGTGCCACTCGTCATCGCGCGCCACGCGGTGCCGTCGTAGTGAAGGATCGCGTCGCGTCCCACGCTGTAGATGTCGCTCGCCGATGTGCCCCACACACCAGATAAGTGATAGCCTGTCGCGCTCGTCATGCTGCTCCACGCGGTCCCATCGTAGTGCAGGACCCCGCCCCCACCAACCGCGTAGATATCAGTCGCGGAAGTGCCCCAGGCGTCCATGAGGTAGTCATCGACTACGCTGGTCATGGTGCTCCAGATGCTTCCGTCATAGTGTAGGATCGTGCCATTCACACGCGCCCCGTCCCAGGTGGCGCCGACCGCGTAGATGTCACCCGATGACGTCCCCCACACACCCTCCAGCCAGTGACTGAGCGGGCTCGACATCGCGCTCCAGCTGCCGCCGTCGTAGTGCTGAATCGTGCCGCCGTCTCCAACTGCGTACACATCGTTCGCTGACGTGCCCCAGACGCTCTTAAGAGGAAAGGCGGGCGGTGCTTCCCCGATCCATGAGGTGACCGGATCTGCCGGGGGAGCTGATACGGTCAACAAGGCGTAGCCGACCTGTCCATCTACCTCAGCTGCAACCGTCACCTGCCCGCTCGCCACGGCCGTGGCCTTGCCACCATCGTCGATTGTCGCCACATGCGGATTGAGGCTAGACCAAGTAACCGCCGGTGAGGTGATCGTATCGCCACTCGCATTCAGTGCCACCGCGGTGAACGCGGCCGTCGCCCCCACGCCGGAGATGGACATTCCGGCGGGGTTAACCTGCACCAGGGCGGCGGGACCGGAGACGGGTTCCACGGCGTCGATGCAACCCAGCCAGCCGGTCAGGCTAAACAGAACCAGGATGGCATACGGGGAAAGCCGGGGACGTCTATCGGTGGTCACGTTGCGCCCATGCTAGGTCGCTTTCCATCCCCCCGCAATCCAACTCGACAGACGGGGTTCAGCGGTTGACGATCCGCGCGGGGATCGTCAGAACCAGCATGCTGCCGATGGCCATGACGCCCGCGAGCGCGTACACGCCGATGTCTGTCGAACCCGTGCGATCGACGAGCCATCCGATCAGCCATGGGCCCACAAACCCAGCGAGATTGCCGATCGAGTTGATGAGCGCAATTCCAGTCGCAGCGGCCGCGCCGGCAAGAATCGACGTGGGCAGGGACCAGAACAGCGCGAGCGAGGTCGTCACGCCGGCCATCGCGAGAGACATCCCTGACAGCGCTAGGCCCAAGTCCCCACCGTAGCGGACCGTCACGAGCCAGCCCGCGGCTCCAGCCAATGCCGGAATGACGAGGTGCCACCGCCGCTCGCGCCTTCGGTCCGACCGGCGGCTGATCGTGACCATCGCGACTGCAGCGACGGCGTTGGGTAACACGGTGAGCATGCCGATCGCCAGCGGGCTCGCGACGCCGGTCCGCTGGATCAGTGTCGGCAGCCAGAATCCGGCGCCGTACAGCCCCGCGACCAGGCAGAAATAGATGACGCTCAGGAACCAGACGCGGGCGTTCGTGACGCCATCCAATAGTGCGTGGCTCGAGGCGTGCTGCTGGTCCTGGGCGATGCGAGCCGCGAGGATCTCTTTCTCGTCGGCGGACAACCAGCGGGCCCTGGCGATCCCGTCATCGAGGTAGGCCAGCACCGCCACGCCGAGGACGAGCGAGGGGAGCGCCTCGAGCAGGAAGAGCCATTGCCAGCCCGCGAGCCCGTGCACTCCTGCCATCGTCTTCAGGATCCAGCCGGACAGCGGCCCACCGATCACCCCTGCGACCGGAATCCCGGTCATGAACAGCGCGATGATCGCGGCCCGTCGGTCGGACGGGTACCAGTAGGTCAGATAGAGGATCACACCTGGGAAAAACCCCGCCTCCGCGACACCCAGCAGAAAGCGCAGGATGTAAAACCCCGTCGCCGACGTCACGAACATCATCGCGGCCGAGATCACCGCCCACGTCAGCATCACGCGCGCGATCCACAGGCGCGCCCCGACGCGGTGCAGGATGATGTTGCTCGGGATTTCGAAGAGGAAGTATCCGATGAAGAAAATGCCGGCGCCCAGGCCGTACACCGTCTCGCTGAACCGCAGATCGCTCAGCATCTGCAGTTTCGCGAAGCCGACGTTTACCCGATCGAGATAGGCCGCGACGTAGCAGGCGAACAGCAGCGGGATCAGGCGCCGGGTGACGCGGGCGTAGAGGCGTGCCTCCGTCACGTGCTACGGAACACTGCCGAAGCGCTGCCTGAACTCAGCGATCGAGCCGGCGACGATCTGCTTGAGCACGGACTTGTCGAGGTCGACGAGTTGCCGGAAGTACAAGCAGGACTTGCCCATCGAGTGCTTGCCGAGCTTGGCCAGCAGGGCTTTCTGCTTCTTGCTTTCGGCGTAAACGTATACGACGAGGTCTCGGCCACGAATTGCGAACCCCGCGAGAGGGACTTCACCGGTGCGCCCGCTCTCGTAGGTGTAGCGTTGGGAGCCGTACCCGACCATGCTGGGCCCCCACATCTTTGGCGAATACTTGGTGATCGACTTGAGCAGCGCCATCAACTCCCGGACGTCCGCGCGCTGCTGCTCGTTGGCGCGTGAGGCGATGTAGTCCTTGACGCTGGCGCCAGTGGGTTTGGTTTTGTTCTTGGCCATTGAGACAGTCGGTGACTGCCTAACGGAATGCGGCTGAGCTGCGGCGCGCTGAAGAAAGATTCATTCCCTAATCTACGCGCGCCGTCAGCTTCAAGCGCCTGTTAGGCCTCGCGGCGTCTGGGCTCAGTCCGGCGGATGCCTTCTCACTGCTCGACGGCTAGCGAAGAGCGGCCTCGTCGTACGCGCGTCGAATCTGATCTCGATCAACCGACCATGGATGAAGGAGTCGAAACATGTACGTGTACTCCTTCTTCACTGGTCTATACCCATTAAGCTGCCATAGAATGGCACCATTAACGGCTTTACTCGGTGGCTTCGAGTACTCGGCGTATATGCCCCGCGGCGTCCAAGATCCAAGCGCAAATTGCCCGCGCCGGAGGTGAACCCACACCGCGACCTGCGGCACGGAGTCACCAGCCCAAAACTTCTCCGTGTAGAGGTACAGTGGCTCCGTAACGCTCTCGATCCAGTAAGTCGCATTGTAGCTGGACGGATACTCGAGCGCGACCTTGAGCGGTTCACCCGCGCGCAAGTCTACCGCGAATTCAGTCCACTCGTGGCCGCACACGGTCCCATCGACCGTCTTGAGACACTCCTCAATCTCTCGCCGGGTCTTGGGCCGTATCGCAACGTGGCTTCCTTTGTCGACCAGATAACCAATTGATCGGGTGGTAGTCGGCGGGGCTCCATCTATCCGCGTTTCGCCGCATTCACCGTCCAAGGGCATTTCTCGCCCGCAGATCGTTGCCAAGCGCACCGCGCGCGCGTCGGCACCCGTGTTCTGGATCAAGTACTCCCTGCGGGTTGTGATGCCATCTCGACCTAGGATGACGCGCACGGTCGTGCGGACGATCTTCAGCGACGAAGACTGCGGACTCAAGGGAAACAACCCGCGGGCGATTACTGCGTCGGTGTCGCCACCAGCGGCCGACATGGCGGCGGGATCCGTGCTGACTGCAGCCACGAGCAAGGTGATGGCGAAGCCAATCTTCATGGCCACCTGCGTTGCGCGAAGGCCTAACGGGATGCGCTTAAGCTGCGACGCGCTGAAGAAGAATTCATTCCATAATCTACGCGCGCCGCCAGCTTCAAGCGTTTGTTAGGCCGGCGGCGCACCTAGGCTCGCCCTTCCGTGCGTTGCGTAATCGCGTCAGCTGCCGCATCTGCGAGATCAAGCATCGCTCCCACGACGTGCCGAATCGCCTGGACCATCTGGAGGAGTACCGGTCGACGACTCTCCGGAACGGGACTCGAGGAAGGTCCACGTGGCTCTCGCGGTGGGGGCGGTGGAGTCTCAGCCCCCACTGCCGTCGGTGGCCGGCGCGCCGGGGGTACAAGGTCGGCCTTCTCTTAAGTCTGTCGCTCGATCTCTTGTTCGCCGTCGGCAGGGTCGTTACGGACGGGAGGTCTACGTATCACGGGATCGACGCAGCGCAGTCATCGCCCGACTCAGAAATGGCGCGAGTCGTGTGGCTGGTTGCACCCCGCCGCCGGCCAGGTACACCAGCGGTTCGCTCAGCGGGGCTCGCGCGATGGCTGGCAAGACCACAACGCTGAGTTCTATGCTACGGCTGGCGGGGTTCTCGCGGCGCTCGGGCACCAGCAGCGTCCCGCAGAAAGCCTGGCCTGCGACTCGGTCGAGCATGCAGGGACGGAGGTTATCAGCACGTAGTAGGCTGCCCGATGGGGCGGCCCAGAGATCGAGTCGGCGGTCATAACCACGGCATGCCACAGGTGTCATGGCGCGTTTCATGCAGCGGACTGCCACCCGGGGCGCTGCAACGACAGCCCCCAAAGGGCATGCAGCGACGGTGGCGCCAATGAAAGTCTCCTACGTGACGACGGGGTTTCCAGTTCCCTGCGAGACATTTACGTGCACAGATATTCGTGCGCTCCGCGATGCCGGGGTAGACGTCTCGGTGCATGCGATGCGGCCGCCCTCAGGCGACGCTGCAGGGCTGCTGAAGGAGCGGGGCTTGTCCGGGTTGGAGGTCAGTCAGGGTACGATCGCCGCGTATCTCGAAGGCGTTGCCGCTTGCTTGCGCCGTCCACGGGTGCTCATACGCCTGCTGATCTGGTTGGTCGCTTCGACGAGGCGCCGTCCGCGACAGCTGCTCGTAAGCTTGGCGGTCGTTCCACGGAGCATGGGAATCCTCGCATCGCTCGAACGTGAGCGGCCTGACGTCGTCCATCTGTTTTGGGGCCATTATCCCACCATCGTCGGATACCTCGTTTCGATCAATTTGCCTCATACCGTATTGTCCTTGTTCCTCGGCGCCTACGACTTGAGCAGCGCATACGGGGGCACCGCCTGGTTGGCGCCACGAGCGGATCTTGTGTCGACGCACTCCCGATGGAGTCTCGACGCTCTGGAGGCCTTGGGCGTGTGCCGCGAGCGGGTCCACTTGGCCTATCGAGGTATCGATCCTGCCTGCTTCAGCGGCGCGCGGGCGGAGAAGCTTCGGCATCGAATCGTCGCCGCGGGGAGGCTCGATGTCGGAAAGGGAATGGACGACGTCCTTCGCGTTTTTCGCCAGGTCTACACGCGATGGCCCGATGCGACGCTCCGGGTCCTGGGCGAAGGCCGCCAACGTGGCAAACTCGAGCGGCTCAGCCGGTCGCTCGGAATCGACCGTGCCGTGACATTCCGGGGCCACGTGCCGCAATCCGACGTGGCGCGCGAGATGGCCGCGGCTGAAGTCTTCCTGCACATGTCTTGGGGGGAAACGGAACGGCTTCCCAACGTGGTAAAAGAGGCCATGGCGACCCGGTGCCTCTGCGTGGTCACCCAAACATCCGGAATCCAAGAACTCGTGCGAGACGGGGAGCACGGATTCGTCGTGCCGGTGCGCGATCTCGCGGCGGCGGCGGCGCGGGTCGACGCCATTTTCAGTGGCCAGGTCGACACGGCGTCTGTGTTGGCTGCGGCGTCGGATCATGTCGCGCGGTGCTTCGTTGCCTCGCGGTCGATGCGATCGTATCTCCAGCGCTGGCAGGACCTCCTCGCGCAACGATCGAGGTATCAACATGTCGCCTGAGCGCGTTGATATCGTGGTCGTACCACGCGACCGCTTTAGCGTGTTTCCGCGATGCCTTGAGGCGATCTATGCCCACACCGATGTGCCGTTCCGCCTGATTGTGGTTACGGGTGGCACGGATGGAGCGACCAAGGAATACCTGCAGCAGCTGCAACGACAGAAGGATAATGCGAGCGTTGTGCTCCTCGACCACTTCTTGATGCAAGGCGAGGCTCGTAACATCGCGCTGCGACAGGTTTCCGAACGGCTTTGCGTGGTGCTGGAAAACGATACGATCGTGCACAAAGGCTGGTTCGCACCGCTGCTGCAATGCATGCGAGAAGAACAGGCCGCAGTGGTCGCTCCGTTGATCCTGTGGTACCGAGGCATCCACGCGGCCGGGGGCATGTTCGAGGAACAGGAAAAAGATGGCACCGTCACGTTCCGCCACGAGATTCAGTATAGCGGCGTTGGTCGCAGGCAAATCGACTATCCGGAGAATCACCTTCTTCTTGTTGATCGGGAGCGGTTGCCAGCAGGGGACATCTTTGACGATGTAGAGCCGTTCGATGTCGACCTCGGGCTCATGCTGCGGAAGCAAGGACTCAGCGTGTTTGTTGAGCCGCGTTCCGTGGTGACGTACTCGGCACCGCCCCCGTGGGACGTTCGGGACGTTGCGCTCTTCAAGTTTCGCTGGGACCCACCTTCGTACGCTGAGCGTAATCAGCGGTTCGCTGAAAAATGGGGAGTCAGGTACGATCGGGCGGCGTCCAAGCGCGCTTCCTATGAAAGACAACAGCTCAAGTTAGGGCTGGCCCGATGGTACCCGACGAGAGCCACAATTGGGGTGTCGAACCTTGCTCTTCACGCGGTGCAGAGGCTTCTGTGCCTGGTAATGCGAGGACGTGCGTGGGGTAACGCTCCACCACCCGGGATAGTTTCGGACTCCCGGCCTTGATGTCGGTGGGTTGGACTCAACGGAAGGAACGTGGGTGAACACCACGAATTCGGTGCGGATTCCGCCCCCACGAGTCCTGTTCGTTGATAACCAAATCAGCGATTTTCTCCTCTATCGGATGGGACTCGCCTGTACGCTGCGCGAGACCGGCGCCGACGTCCATGTCGCGGTACCACGAGAGCCGGGCCTGGAAGACATTTCATGCCAGGGCATTCCTGTTCATACCTTCTATATACGGCGCATGAGCACCCTGCTTGTAGACGAGGTGCGCTGTGGAGTCTCCCTGCAGCGCCTCTACCGGCGATTGCGACCTACGTTGGTGCACCACCTTGGCCTCAAGCCCGCGCTCTACGGCGGCATCGCGGCGCGGGTCACTGGCGTACCGGCGGCAGTCAACACGCTCACTGGATTGGGGCATCTCTTCACAACACGGACGACACAAGCGCGGGTACTGCGGTCGATCGTGGAGCACGGTCTGCGATTCTCGTTTGGCCATCAAAACAACCGCGTCACATTCCAGAACCCGGATGACTGCGACTGCATGGTAGCCAGCAGCATCGTGACAAGAGATCGGGCAGTGCTCATTAAGGGGGGGTCCGGCGTAGATCTCTCGGTATTCCGTCCCGCGCCCCAACCGGATGGACCTCCCGTGGTCCTCATGGCGTCCCGTTTGCTGTGGACGAAAGGCGTCGGAGAGTTTGTAGCCGCCGCCCGAGCATTCCGCGCGGGTGGAATCCGAGCTCGTTTCGTGCTGGTTGGTGAGCCCGATCGCGGTCATCCAGCCGCCGTCCCGACGCGCACGCTGCAGCACTGGCGCGAGGTCGGCGATGTGGAATGGCTGGGATGGCAGCGAGACATGCCCGCCTTGATCGCGCAAAGTCACGTGGTCTGCCTGCCCACCGCGTACGGAGAAGGGGTCCCCCGAATTCTCGTCGAAGCGGCGGCCTGTGGCCGTGCCATCGTTGCCAGCGATGCTCCCGGATGCCGCGAGGTCGTCCGCCATGGCCACAATGGCCTGCTCGTCCCCGTCGGGGACGGTGAGGCCCTGGTGAGAGCAATCGCGCGGCTCATCGAAGATGCGCCACTCCGCGCCACGATGGGAGCCCGCGGCCGGGAAATCGCGGTGGGAGAATTCTCGCTAGAACGGGTGATCGAGGCGAACCTTGCCGTCTATCGGTCGCTATTGGTCTCCATCGCGGGGGTTCGCTCATGGCAGGGAAGCTGTCAGGCGCTGTTTGAATAATCGGACGCCCGAACTGTACATCGGATTCCGGCTCCAGCGAAACATACCGTCGGTGACGAGCGCCGAAAACCGTGCGATGCGTGGAAGCACGTTGAGCGTGCGCCAATGCGAGCCTTGATAGGCTCTCATCGTTCCGTGTCCGCCGCCTAACGGATCGCGCTTAAGCTGCGGCGCGAGCTAGAAGACTTCACAAACAGACGGCCTCCACAGAAGAACGGCGCCGCCAGCTTCAAGCGCTTGTTAGACGGCACGCTTCGCGATCTCAAAGGCACGTGCTCTGGCAAGGAGCTGTTCAGGCGTCGAATCGAAGTTCTCGGCTATTTCCGGTGACTTGACCGTGTCGTGAAGAGCCATGGCCATATCGCCGAGGACGTCTCCAAGTTGATCGGGCACGTGCTCCCATGTGACGTCTCCCCAACCCTCACCGAGGGCGAAAAACAGGTCCGCCGCCCAGCAGTTTGCGTTGGTTCGACCAGTCGGCGAGGAAAGAAAGACGAGAACCCGCTCGACCGCGGCTTTCAGGTCCGCGTAGTCTTCCGAGCGCTTCGCGAGCTCGTCATGCACGGCCAGGAGCAGCGGGCCGAGTGCTGGCGAAACCGACTCGCCCTCGTAAGCAGTGATTACTTTCGGTTGAGACATGAGGACAGGTGCCGTCTAACGGGATGCGCCTAAGCTGCGGCGCCGTGTTTGGATGTTCACAAATAGAAGACTACCCCAGCAAGACGGCGCCGCCAGCTTCAGGCGCTTGTTAGGCTGCTCGCTAGTCAGATCCAGGCATACACTCACGGAGTCGGACAAGCGCAGATGCCGGCAGTGGTAGCCATGTCGAATCACTCGATCCGCGGCGAAACTCTACCTGTTCGACCGAGGACATCGAAATGACCAAGAAGCCGCCATCTCGACTCGCTGGCGTGTCCATACCTTCTGTGATCCCTACGCACTTGTCGACTCCAACCACCCGACCTGTGGACCAAGTCGTATCACCGATCAACCGATACCGCACAGCCGTTCCGGGGCTCAACGTGGTGACGCTGCTGGTATCCTGAGCCGTCACCGTAGCCAGCCCCGAGACTAGCAGGACCAGCGCCGAGCACAAACATGTGCGCATAGAGTTCTCGGGAGAGGTACGAGCAGCCTAACGAGGATTAGACTGACTGAATAAACTGTTAATCACTGCATTCTCCGCAGTATAACGTGGCGATTTGTGCTCAGCCAACCGTATTAGACTGGTCAGCCTAAAATCTATATTGCTGCGAAGCCCACGATGGCGCTCCCCGGTTTCGCGCGGTGGGTTTCCGGAACCAAGGAGCTACCACGCGCAGTGAGTTCACTAGAACGTGCTCGTAATGCCGATGCTGAGTATTCGGCTGCTCGGGTACGAACCGCCGTCCACGCCGCGCAACTGGTCCCGGAGGTCGAGACCCGCGAGTTGCACGTCCCACGCCGGGAGGGCCGGATCGGGCCCCGAGTACCCGATGATCGTGAACAGGTTCTCGCCCCGCAGATAGATGCGCGCGGCCGGGATCCAACGCACAAAGCTGGGAGGGAGATCGTATCCGATCTGGAGCGAGCGCAGGCGGACGTACGAGCCATCCTCCACCCAATAGCTCGAGAACTGCCGGCTGAACACATCGGTCGCATCCAATCTCGGATACGTGGCGTTCGGGTTCGTCACGCGTCCGGGGCAGACGCTTCCGGAACAGGGCCCGTCCAGAACCGCCGAATTGGCCAACAGGTCGCGCCGCACGTTGGCATCGAAGTACCGGAACACGTACCAGTACTTCTGGGCGTTGAAGATGTCGTTGCCGAATGTCCCGAAGAGCGTGATGTCGACGTTCCAGCGCCCGCGGCGCACGCCGAGGTCGAGGCCGGCAATGAAGTCCGGATGCGGGCTTCCGATGATTGCCCGGTCGGCGAGCGTAATCGCGCCGTCGTTGTCGAGGTCCCGGAACTTGATCCGGCCGGGGCGCGCCCCGTAGGCCCAATAGGGAGCGGCGTCGAGGGAATCCAGGTAGAAACCATCCGCCACGAACCCATAGAACGCCCCGATGGGATGGCCGACCATGTTGATCACCGGGTTCTGCGCGCGCAGCGAAAGGGGCCCGAAGAAGGACTCCCTCCCGAGGTCGTCGATGCGGAGGATGGTGTTCCGATAGTGGCTGCCGTTGAAGGTCGCGCTCAACATGGTCGCGCCGATCGTCCCCAGGTAGCCGAGGGAAAAGTCTATACCGGTGTTTCTCATCTTCCCGGCACGGACCAACGTAAACGTCGGGACGGACCACAGGCTGTCGGCCTCACGCCGATAGATGTCAACCGTCAACGTCCCTCGGCCGTCCCAGATCGCGAAGTCCGCTCCAAGGTTCATGGAGTGGTTCTCTTCCCATTGCGGGAACGTGTAGCCGCCGCCCGACCGGTTGAAGATCTGGGCTGAAGGAATGGGCTGGGCGCCCGCGACTCCCCAGCCGAACCGCAGCAACGCCTCCCGAGATGCGCGCCAACCGAGACTGAACCCCGGGAAGGTGCCCCAGCGACGGTCTGCCCCGGATCTCCTGGACCCGTCGCGCCGCAGCGTGACGCTCGCAAAGTACCTGCCGGCGTAGTCGTAATCGGCCTTCCCAAAGAAGGACAGCAACTCCCAGTTCGCACCAAACGTGTTGATGTTCGCGGTCGGATCGTTCGGATCACACCCCGCGCCCGGCGGGCCGAGCAGATTCGCACAGCTTCGTTCCTGTAAGTCGGTCTTGCTTCTGCTCTCCTCGTGCCCGAGCAGTGCGCTCACATGGTGCTGGCCCCCCCCCGTCGTGAGGGAATACGTCAGCGTGTTGCTCCAGGTCCAGTCCGTCGCCCGCCCGTCGCGCTCCGTTATGCCATCGACGAAGGTCGGCTCTGAGTTCTCGGGGGTGATGGGCGAGTAGGCCCTGAAAGAAGATCGCGCAACGTCGATCCCGAATTGCGTCTTCAGGGCGAAGCCACGACCGGCGTCCAAAGCAGCAAACGCATTCCCGAAGACGCGGTCCATGGTTGTGACGTTGTCTTTCCCGAAATAGGCGATCTTGAGTGGGTTGGTCATGTTGCCAAGACCGGCGGCCTTGCCCGAGGCGAAATTGCCCCCGACGTCATAGATGGGGACGACCGGCTGCTGAAGCATGTTCTTGCCGATGATGTTGTTTTCGCCGAGGGCGTTGTCGTCGAGCCCGCCGTAGCCGCGCTCGCGCGATAGGGCGAGGTGCTCCCCTACGTTCAGGCGCCCCTGTGTGAACGACGTGTTGACGCGCCCGCTCCCCCGCTGGATCCGGTTATACGCCGCTGTTCCCTCTTGATCGAAGTAGTTGAGGGAAGCGTAGTATGCATTGCCATCCCCGATCCCCGATATCGCAAGGTTCGCGTCGGCGTAGCGCCCGGTACCGAATACCGCGTCCCACCAGTTGGTGCCCGGGCTCCCGGGCATGATCAGGCTGTCGGGATAGGAGTAAGTGGCGGTATCCACGTTGTTGCACGGGGCCGCCCCGCAACTGTTCGGCCAGATGTAAGCGGGCACCGATGGGTTGTTTCCAAGCGTATCGTTCCCGTAGATGTTCGTCGGGACGTTCAGCCCGGCGTTCCGATAGGCGGCCTTCACGACCTCGAAGTAGTCGAGCGCGTCGAGGATCAGGAAGTCGTCATAGCCACGCACCGGTGTGGTCGCGCCCGTTCTCACGTCGAGCGTAGCCCGGTGCGGCCCCCCCCCCGGCCGGCCGAGCTTCGTTACGATGACGACGACGCCGTTACCACCACGCGAGCCATAGATGGAGGCTGCTGAAGCATCCTTGAGGACCTGAATCTCTTCGATGTCGTCCGGGCTCAGCCAGTTAAGGTACGACTCCTGCACCGGCGTCCCGTCGATGACGTAGAGCGGGTCGTTGTCGTGGAATGAGGTCACCCCGCGGATGCGTACCGTGGTTCGTGAACCGGGAGACCCGCCGTTCTCGACCGTCACACCAGGCACGCGGCCATCCAGGCGCTGGAGCACGCTGGTCGAGGTCTGCCGCGACAGACCCGTGACATTGACGGTGGCGACGGCGCCGGTAATGTCGGCCCGTCGCTGCGTCGTATAACCGGTAACGACCGTCTCAGGCAACACTGCGATGGCGAGTTGCAGCGCGACATCGATGATGGTTCGGCCGCGGATGGTTTCGCCGACTCCACGATATCCCGTGAGGGCGAAAACCACGACGCCATCGCTCGGGGCCGCGAGCGAGTACCGCCCCTCTCCGTCCGTCGTGGTACTGGTATCGGTTCCCCGAATACGCACGGTGACGCCGGCGAGTGGCAAACCTGCTTGCGAGGTCACCCGACCAGAGACCTCGATCATCTGGCCGAATGCGGTGCCGCACACGACCAGGGTCATGATCAAGCTCATCCCCGCCAGGCTCCGCATGTCTCTCATGGTCAGCCCCCTCGGTGCCCCTATCGCCCTTCCCTTCCCGCCTCCATAATCGCCGTATGTCAGTCGAACGCCACGTCTATTTCTTCGGCAACGGCCGCGCCGATGGCTCCGCCGCAATGCGGGACATCCTCGGCGGTAAAGGCGCCGGCCTCGCCGAAATGGCCAACCTCGGCCTCCCGGTTCCTCCCGGTTTCACCCTCTCCGCCAAACTGTGCATCAGCTACCTCGAAGAAGGCACGTTCCCGCCCGCGCTGCGCGCCGAGGTGGATCGGCACCTGAAGCACCTCGAAAAAGTCACGAAGAAGGGGTTTGGCGACGCAAAGAACCCGTTGCTCGTGTCGGTACGCTCGGGGGCCGCGGTGTCGATGCCCGGAATGATGGAGACGATCCTCAACCTCGGCCTCAACGATCACACGGTCGAAGGGCTGATCGCCGGCTCCAAGAATTCCCGGTTCGCCTACGATTCCTATCGCCGGTTCGTGCAGATGTACGGGGATGTCGTGTTCGACCTTGGGAAAGAGCCGTTCGAGCACGAGCTCGACAAGGCGAAAGCGCGCCGCAAGGTCAAACGCGATATCGATCTCCCCGCCGAGGACCTCCACGACCTTGTGCACGACTTCAAGACCATCGTCAAGAAGCGCACCGGGCACCCCTTCCCCGACGATCCCCAACAGCAGCTCTGGGGCGCCATCGAGGCGGTCTTCAAAAGCTGGCACACGCGCCGCGCCAAAGACTACCGCCAGCTGAACGGGATTCCGGACACCCTCGGAACCGCCGTCAACATCGTGACGATGGTCTACGGCAATATGGGCGATGACTGCGGCACCGGCGTGGCCTTCACGCGCGATTGCAGCACGGGCGAGAACGTGCTGAACGGCGACGTGCTCACCAATGCGCAAGGCGAAGACGTCGTCTCCGGCGCGCGCACGCCCGAGTCCATCCAGAAGATGAAGAAGGGAAAGTTCGCCAAGATCTACCGCGAGCTGGACACACTAGCGGTCAAGCTGGAGAAGCACTTCAAGGACGTGCAGGACGTCGAGTTCACGTTCGAACACGGCGAGCTGTACATGCTCCAGACCCGCCGCGCGCAGCGCGCGGGCGTCGCGGCTGTCAGGATTGCGGTCGAAATGGTGGACGAAGGCCTGATCTCCGCGGATGAGGCGGTGCAGCGCATACCGCCGCAGGACCTCGACCAGCTCTTTCACCCCATGATCGACCCGCGCAGCCCGGTCACCGTGCTTGCGAAAGGACTCCCTGCTTCCCCCGGCGCCGCCATCGGCCAAGTCGTGTTCGATGCCGACGAGGCCGAGGCTCAAAAGAAGAAGGGGCACGACGTCATTCTGGTCCGGCCCGAGACCTCACCCGAGGACTTTCACGGCATGGTGGCCGCCCGCGCCATCCTGACCGCCCGGGGTGGCATGACGAGTCACGCGGCGGTCGTCGCGCGCGGGATGGGCAAGACCTGTGTGGTCGGCGCGAAGGACCTCGACGTCGATCCAGCCGCCGGCCGGTTCCGGGTGAACGGCAAAGTGGTGAAACGCGGGCAGGTGATCACCGTTGACGGTACGACCGGTCGTGTAATTCTCGGCGCGGCCAAAGTCGTGACGCCCAAGGCGGGCAAGGAATACCAGCGCCTCATGGGCTGGGCCGACGAACGGCGCCGGTTACGCGTCCGGGCCAACGCCGACATCCCCGCGGATGCGAAGCGCGCCCGGGAGTTCGGGGCGGAAGGCATCGGCCTGTGCCGGACCGAACACATGTTCTTCGAGGGCGATCGCATCACACTGATGCGCGAGATGATCGTCGCCGCCGATGAAGAGGGGCGGCGCCGGGCACTGGCCAAGCTGCTGCCGATTCAGCGCAAAGACTTCGAAGGCATTTTCGAGGTGATGGACGGGTTGCCCGTCACCATCCGGCTCCTCGACCCGCCGCTGCACGAGTTCCTGCCGCACACGCGCGACGAGATCGCGGCGCTCGCCAAACATGCGAAGGTCCCCGCCCCGCAGCTCGAGAAACTGATCGAGTCACTCCGCGAGGCGAACCCGATGCTCGGGCATCGCGGCTGCCGGCTCGGGATCACGTATCCCGAGATCACCGAGATGCAGGCCCGCGCGATCTTCGAAGCGGCGGGGCACGTCGCGGGCAAGGGCAAGAAGGTCACCGTCGAGATCATGATCCCGTTGGTGGCGGATGTTCGCGAGCTCACCAATCAGACGGCGATCATCCGGCGCGTGGCGCAGGAGGTGTTCCATCGCGAGGGACGTGCGGTCCCGTATCTCCTCGGCACGATGATCGAGCTGCCGCGCGCGGCCGTCACCGCGGATGAGATCTCCAAGGAGGCCGAGTTCTTCTCATTCGGCACGAACGACTTGACCCAAACGACGTTTGGGCTGTCGCGCGACGACGCGGGGCGCTTCCTGCCGTTCTACGTCGAGCACGGCATTTTGCCGGACGATCCCTTCCAGGTCCTCGACCAGAACGGCGTCGGCAAGCTGGTCGAGCTGGCCGTGAAGCTCGGGAGAAGGACGCGGCACGATCTGAAGATCGGGATTTGCGGGGAGCACGGTGGGGAGCCGAGCTCGGTGAAGTTCTGCCACCGGACGGGGATGAACTACGTCTCCTGCTCGCCGTTCCGGGTCCCGATCGCCCGCCTCGCCGCGGCCCAAGCGGCCCTCGAGGAGGCGGGCGTCGTCAGTCGGACGCGGGCGACGGTCTAGATCAACCGCCGCCGCCGAACATCGCCCCGAACCCTCCGGCGATCAGCACGCCGATCAAGAACGTAATCGTAGCGATAATGTAGCCCGTGTTCTTGGGCAGCCGGTGCGTCGTGGACACGCCAATCGCCGTCAACACCAATCCCCAGATGCCGAACGGATTGATCGCCTTGAGCGCCGCACCCATGAACCCCTTGGCGCCAGGCGCGAGCAAGTCCAGCCCGAGTGCGGGCTGCATATCCTGGGGTGACGTGATCTCCCCGATGCCCTGAAGGTGCAGCACAATCGTGCCGACGATGGCGAGCAGCACCACCGAGGGCACAGCGGCGTAGGCGGATACGCTCAGCAGCGTGCCGAATTTCCCTTCACCGCCGAAGACCGAGACCAGCATCCACAGGATCAGTCCACCCAGCAGCAGGGCGATCCCGATCCCGATTGGAATGAAGAACGCGCCGACGAACAACCACTGGGACGGGTCCGGCCCACCGGCGGGACGCGACGCCATCTGTGCCGCCATCCCTGCCTTCAGGAACGGCATGTTCGCGAAGTAGATCGCGATCTGGATGGCGCACATGACGAGAAAGGGGACGAGGAACCGGGGCCGCTGCGCCACGCGCTCGAACACGGCGGTCGGCTCGAACAGCACCTTGAACACGTCGAGGAACGCGCTGCTGCCGCCGCCCTGCTCTACTGGAGCCTGCGGAATGCCTTGGCCCATTCGACCTCCCGTTCAGGATTAGGGCATGGGGGTGGGGGTGGGTGTCGGACGGCGCCCAATATAGGCTCGTATAGGGAAAACGGGAGACCGGGGGCTTCCGGTCGTCGCCAACGCGATGTAGGGTATCTAGACAACCATGCTGCATGCTCTGGTGCTGTCCGTTGTAACAGTCGTCCAGGTATCCGCTGGGATCCCTGAGCCGGTGCGAGTCGTGCGGGCGGATTCGACCGCCTTCGTCACGCTCCGTCGGCCGGGCCACCTGCTCGTCATGCACGTCGACGCGATTGGCCGCATCCAGGTTCTCTACCCGCTGACACCCGACGACACCTTCTCGGTCTCCACCGACGCGCCTACGGCGATCCCGCTGCCTCCGACCGCCGAGGGCAATCCCGCGACGTTCCTGGCGGTGCGCTCGCGCTGGGCGTTCGATTTTTCGGCCGTGCGGCTGGGATCGTGGTGGGACTATCAGGATGCCCTGCTGTTGCAGCCGACGGCCGGCGATCCGCTGGCCGCGCTGCTCGAGATCGCCGATCGCGTGACCGATGGACGTCCCTACGACTACGCCGAGGCGACGTATTCGCGGGATGGAGTGGTGATAGCGCGTGGCCCGGTCGAACCGCCGCAGGTCTGCTGGACCTGCGTCCGCCCGCGGCCGACGGTCGTCGCCGCCGCGGCACCGGCGCAGACGAACTCGGTCGACTGCACGAACGCGACGCTCACGAATTCGTTCTGCGGCGTCGCCAGCGCGCCCGTCACCATCACGAGTGCTCCCCCTCCTGCACCGCCAGCGGCGGTGTACCAGCAGCCGGCCGCGGTCCCGACGACCTACTACGCATATCCGTATTACTTCTGGTCCACACGCGGTGGCGGCGTCGGCAGGCCGATGAACCCACCCTCTCTGCCAATCGTTCCGCGCTCGCAGGGCGTCGCGTCGCCGATCGCACCGCAGGTCATCGTGCCCTCTGGTGCTTCGGTTCGCGGACGCCATCGCTAGAAGCAACTCGGGGCACGAGAAACGAAAAACGGGACACGTTGCGTGTCCCGTTTCTCGTTCTGAGTGGAGGCGCGGGGAATTGAACCCCGGTCCGAGCATGACTCCGATACCGATCTACGTGCGTAGACAGAGCTTTGTGGTCTCGCTACCTCGGCGCTCCGTCAGCCCTGGTAGCAACAAGCCTCTGAAATCTCTTGCGGCACCCGTTGAGGCCCCAAGTGCCGCCAGCCCGACTTTGCGATACGTGAGCGCCGCCTCAGGCGGGCTGCCACTCACGCAGGTGCGTGAAGCCGAAGCTTACGCAGCCAGAGCCAGTTCAGAGTTGGCTTGTGTATAGTCCCAGTTGATTTACCAGGTGACTGAGAACCTGGGCACGCAACAGTACCCTCGCCAAACCCGTCGAAGCCTGTCGCCCCCGCTGCTGAACCTAGCGGGCCGGGGTCGCTTTTTCAACGCGGTTTCGGCCTAATTCCTTTGCACGGTACAGCGCAGCGTCCGCCGCCGCTGGGAGATTCATCACATCGCCCACCAGCTCCGGACAGGACGCAATACCGCACGACGTCGTAAGCGGATACGCCGCCCCGGCCCAGGTCAGCGGCTTGTCCTCGATCGAGCGCCGGATGCGCTCCGCGACCTCCAGCCCTTCGCGCAGGCCGGTGTGCGGCAACCACACCGCGAATTCCTCTCCGCCGATCCGGGCCACCAGATCGCCGTCGCGCACCGCCGCTTCGAGCAGCCGCGCAACATGCTTCAATGCAGCATCGCCAGCCGGATGTCCAAGCGTGTCGTTCAGGTTCTTGAAATGGTCGAGATCGACGTACACGAGCGTGGCCGGGGGCGAGCGTGATGCGGATCCCATCGCTCGCTCGAGCTCGCGCCGATTGCGCAGGCCCGTGAGCGGATCGACGATCGCGAGGCGCTCGGCCTCGTGGACCGCCTGCGCCGCAGCGAGCCGCGGACCGAGGTCCGTGAGCAGGGGCGCGAGATCCTCGAGCAGCGCTGGATCGCCGAGGGGCGGGCCAAGCAGGACGAGCGCGCCCACGACTCTGGAGCCGTCCAAGAGCGGGTAGGCGATCCCCGCGCGCTCGGCGCGCCGCCGCTCCGGGACGCCCGGTCCAAACACGTCCTCGCTGCCTCGCGTCGCGACCGGAATGCCGCCCGCCAGCGTCCGCGCGACCGGGGAGTCTGGGGAGAGTTGCACGCCCGCCAGCCGACGGTCGGCGGCGGCAGATATCGCGACGATGCGGGGCGGATCCGGCGCCGCGATGACCAGGGCGACGCCGCGATGGGTGATCTGCTCGCCCAGCTCGACCGCGGCGCGCGCGATCCCCTCGAGCGACTGCGCACCGGCCACCAGGCGCGACACCCGTCCGGCCACGATCCGCGCCCGTGGCAGTGCGTTTTGCTCCTCGGCCAACCGCATGCCGGCGACGAACCGCCGCAATGCACTCGCGACCGCGTCCGTAAACGCCTCGGGATGCCCGGACGCTTGGAGCACCAGTCCTGCGGCATACGGAAAGTCACCCACGGCCACATACGTGGCGTCGGGATCGCGCACGACATGGACGCGACCATCGACCGACGCGAGCTGAACGACTGCCGCGCCGCGTCGCTGCTGCTCGGCGGGCACGGCCGTGGCGGTAGGCACATCGATGTCGCCGTCCGCGACGCCGACGCACCACCCGGCGCTCGCGCCGTATGCTTGTCGGAGGAGGTCGAGCACTTCCCGTAAACCGAGTGGGGGCGGCCCTCGACGGCGCAATCGCCCCGGCCGCCAGCGAATCGTCCAGCCCAGGGCCAAAGCCATTCCGCCAGCGGCAGCGATCACGCCCCAGGCGGAGCCCTGCCACGCGCCAACGCCGACCGCGCCGAGTCCGACGATCTGCAGCCCCAGCGCGACCCAGCGCCGCGCGGGCGTTCGCTTACGAATGATTGATGCGGCTCGCGGCCGCTGCGGCGCCGAATCCGTTGTCGATGTTGACGACGGTGACGCCCGAGGCACAGGAGTTGAGCATGGCGAGCAGCGCGGCCAGCCCACCGAACGATGCGCCGTATCCCACGCTCGTGGGCACCGCGATGACCGGCACCTTCACCAGCCCGCCAACCACACTCGGCAAGGCACCTTCCATCCCCGCCACCACGATGATCACGCTCGCGGCGCGCAGCACGTCCGTCTGCGTGAGGAGGCGGTGAATACCGGCCACCCCCACGTCCGTCAGCCGCTCCACGCGATTCCGAAGCGCGCGCGCGCTGACCGCAGCCTCCTCGGCGACCGCGAGATCACTCGTCCCGGCCGTGCAGATGAGCACCGTCCCGCGCCCAGTGGGCGCCGGCTCGGGATCAGGCGGCATGTAGACGATTCGACCCAGCTCATTCACTTCGGCGCGCGGGAACCGGGCCGCCAGCGCCCCGGCCTGCGCGGGATCGACACGCGTCGCCAGGAAGCTGCCGCCGGCCGCCTCCAGGCGTTCGGCGATCGCGACGACCTGGCCCACCGTCTTGCCCGGAGAAAAGATCACCTCCTGATGCCCCTGGGTGATGGGCCGGAGGTGATCGATCGTGGCGAACGGCAGCCGCTCGAACTTCATGCCGCGGATCGCACAGATCCGAACAGATATTCGCTGAAAATCTCTTCTGCCTCCGCCATTGACTCAATGGCGAAAAGACGTTGCCGCAGCTCGGATCCGTCGCGCAGCCCCTTCGTGTACCAGCCGAAGTGCTTGCGGAACTCGAGTGCCGTCTTGCGCGTGTCGCCCTGGAGCCGCAGCGCCAAACGCGCGTGTTCCAGCGCCGTCGCGAAACGCTCCTCGGGCGTGGGATCGGGGCGCCGAGCGCGGCCCTCGAGGAGATCGCGCGCCTGCGCGAACAACCACGGATTCCCGAACGAGCCGCGCGCGATCATGATGCCGGCGCAGCTCGTGTGGTTGCGCATGGCGACCACGTCCTCGGGCGTCTTGATGTCGCCGTTCCCGATCACCGGAATCGCCAGCGCAGCGGCCACCTGGGCGATCTCATCCCAGTTCGCATTGCCCTGATACATCTGGGTACGCGTGCGCGGGTGCAGCGTGAGCGCCTGCGCGCCCGCTTCCTGGCAGCGCAGCGCAATCTCGACCGGGTCCCGTTGCGCTTCATCCCACCCGCTCCGGATCTTCACGGTCACCGGCAGGTGCGTGGCGTGCTTCACCGCGCGGATGATGCCATGCACCAATCCCATGTCTTTGAGGCAACCCGACCCGCCGTTGTTACGCACGACCTTCTTCACGGGGCAGCCGAAATTGATGTCGACGAAATCGGGCTGGAACAGCTCCGTGACCATCCCGACCGCCTTCGCCATGATCTCGGCGTCGGCGCCGTAGATCTGGATCCCGATCGGACGTTCGACCAGCTCGAACCGCATCTCGGCAAGCACGCGCTCGATGCCCAGGGAGATCCCGACGGAGGAGATGAACTCCGACACGACGACGTCCGCGCCGTAACGGCGGCAGATCTGCCGGAACGGCGACTCCGACACCCCGGCCATGGGAGCCAGGAACAGCGGGAAGTCGTGCGCGAGCGGATACGGGAAGTTCATGCGCTGGAACGTAATAGCGCGTTGCGCACCGAGCAACCAAGATTTACCTTTCGCGCGCGAATGCGCCTGCGAGAGTTCTTTTCAGAGGACGCCGTCAAGCTCGAACTCGAGAGCACCACGAAGGATCAGGTGCTCAAGGAGCTCGTTTCGCTTCTCAAGCTGGATGAGAAAGCGCATGGGATGCTGTTCAAGATGCTGAAGCGGCGAGAGACGTTGGGCTCGACCGGCATCGGGCAGCATATCGCGATCCCGCACTGCCGCTCGCTGGTCGTCACCCGGTTGCGCTGTGCCTTTGGGCGCAGCTCGAAAGGGATCGACTTCAGGGCGATCGACGATCAGCCGGTGCAGTACTTCTTTCTGATCGTGGCGCCGCCGCTCGAAGTCTCCAACCAGTATCTGCCGGTGCTTGGGAAAATCGCCCAGTTCGCCAAAGAGCCGGATGTCCCGCCGAGACTGGCGAAGTTGACGAATCCTGCCGAGTTCTTAGCGCTGCTCGAAGAGAAGAACATCTAGGGACGACACGTCGGCACGTCGGCACGTCGGCACGTCGGTACGCAATCAAACAATCCCTTCCGAAACGAAATGATACTCTTTTAGCATGCGTAATTCCTCAGCTTGTTCAATATGGGCGACTTCAAGGAGCTACGCGTCTGGCAAGAGTCTCGCGAGTTTGCTCTAATGTCGGACAAGGCGATTAAGAAGCTTCCGGATCACGAAAAATACATTCTCGCCGACCAGTGGCGCCGGGCCGCCTATAGCGTTCCCCTCAACATCGCCGAAGGCACCGGACGAAAGGGACCGCGAGAGTTCTGTCGCTATCTTGGTTTCGCGCTCGGCTCCCTCCATGAACTAGAGGCAATCCTGGAGCTCGTTGCAGGTCTTTCGTACATCTCGGATGAAGAGATCGCTGTGCTTAAAGCGAAGCGCGCCGATTGCGCTCGAATGGTGTGCGGCATGATCAAACGATTCACCTAGGTTTGCCGACTTGCCGACTTGCCGACGTGTGTTGTCTATTCCCACTCAATCGTGGCCGGTGGCTTTGAGCTCACGTCGTAGGTCACCCGATTCACGCCTTTCACTTCATTGATGATGCGATTGCTGATCCGGCCCAGCACATCGTGCGGGAACTGGAACCAGTCGGCTGTCATTCCGTCGCGACTGGTGACCGCGCGCAGCGCGACCACGTGATCGTACGTGCGGCCATCGCCCATCACGCCCACGGACTTGATCGGGAGCAGCACCGCGAACGCCTGCCAGATCTGATCGTACAGCCCCGCCGACCGGATTTCGTCCAGATAGATCGCATCAACCCTCCTGAGCAGATCGAGGCGGGGTTCGCTCACCGGTCCCAGGATGCGAATGGCGAGGCCCGGACCTGGGAATGGATGGCGGCCCACGATCTCGTCAGGCAGGCCGAGCTCCCGCCCCACCTGACGGACCTCGTCCTTGAACAGCTCCCGCAGCGGCTCGATCAGCTTCCAGGGAAGATCGGGCCGCAAGCCGCCGACGTTATGGTGCGTCTTGATCGTAGCCGACGGGCCGCCTTTGGGCGACGTGGACTCGATCACGTCCGGATACAGCGTCCC
>Ga0137433_1000212_pt1 | contig 34524 bp, 31 predicted proteins | sample EasRivERMZT840_2_FD_102335 | JGI IMG/M metagenome (GOLD analysis project Ga0137433, IMG submission 102335) | Soil microbial communities from meander-bound floodplain in the East River, Colorado, USA - East River MetaG ERMZT840_2 | ecosystem: Environmental > Terrestrial > Soil > Floodplain ...
GAGTCGGTTGCCGCGCACGACGGCGATCGTCACGCCCGGTACTCGGTGGAACGCCATCCGCTCGGACAGACTCATGTTCAGCGCCGGCGCGCCGGCGATGCGCACCGGGTACATCAAGCGTTGCTCCACGAGGAGGGCTTCGGCGCGGGCAAGATCGGTTTGCCCGGTGTGCGGGGTGGCGCAAGCTGACAGTATCGCGATGGCGTTGATCAGAGGACGGCGCATTGCGGATACGTTACGGCGTCAACCGAAGGGCGCTGACCGCTGCGGGCATGTCTGACCTGATTCTGACGTCAATGCGTCGGCGTTAGTAGAGCCAACCTTTGGTGGCGCATAATGGTAGGGATTCATTAGCTTGCACCGATGACGTCTGCTCCCCGCTCCCCGCTCCCTGCTCCCTCAGGAGATGTCGAACTGCTCGAGCGCCTGGCGACTGCACGACAAGACCTGCTCGCACAGGTCGGCCAGCGGATCGTGGGCCAGCGCGACGTGCTGGACGGAATCCTCACCGCCGTATTCGCCGGGGGCCACGCGCTGCTCGTCGGCGTCCCGGGTCTCGCCAAGACCATGATGGTGCAAACGCTCGCCGAAACGCTCGATCTGGGGTTCGCCCGGATCCAGTTCACTCCAGACCTCATGCCGTCCGACATCACGGGGACGGAGATCATCGAAGAAGATCTGACCTCGGGCAAACGCGGCTTTCGGTTCGTGCGCGGCCCCGTGTTCGCCAACATCGTGCTCGCGGACGAAGTCAATCGGACTCCGCCCAAGACCCAAGCGGCGCTGCTGCAGGCGATGCAGGAGCATCAGGTCACCGCGGCGGGCCAAACGCATACCCTGCCCTCGCCGTTCTTCGTGCTGGCGACACAGAATCCGATCGAACAGGAAGGCACCTATCCCCTGCCCGAGGCGCAGCTCGACCGGTTCATGTTCGAGCTGCGGGTGAACTACCCGTCGCAGGAAGAAGAAGAGATGATCGTCACGTCCACGACGGGCGATGCCGCGGGGGACGTGCGGCCCGTGCTCACGGCCGACGACGTGCTGGCGATGCAGCACCTGGTGCGGCGCATTCCGGTGTCGCAGGCGCTCGTGAAGGCCGCGGTGACGCTAGTGCGGATGACGCGGCCGGTCGAGGAGGACGCTCTCCCCTTCATTAAAGAGTACATCTCCTGGGGCGCCGGGCCTCGCGCGTCCCAGTACCTGGTGCTGGGCGCGAAGGCGCGCGCCGCGCTGGACGGGCGGCCGATGGCGGACGAAGATGATCTGCGCGTGGTAGCCCCCACGGTCCTGACGCACCGGATCGTGATCAATTTCGCGGCCGAGGCGGCGGGACGGTCGGCGGCGGACATCGTGGAGCAGTTGATAAAGGAAGGGCGCTGGCAACCAAAGTAAGTCGACTCGCCCTGCTGGTAGCAGCCGTCGTGACGAGCACCACGTGCGACAGTCCGGCGGGCCCTGGTGATGTTGCGTTCGTGCACGTGACGCCCGGAACCTGGAACCCCACGGCGCTCGGCGATACGGTGCGATTCACAGCCCTGGCCCAAAGCGGCCTGCGCAGGCCAATCCCCGATCTTCCCGTCACATGGAGCAGCGACGCTGCGGGCGTCGTGTTCGTTGGAGACGACGGCATCGCAGTCGCCCACGAAAGCGGCGTCGCTCAGGTCCGCGCGACAATAGACGGTGTGATCGGAACGGCGACCGTGAGCGTCGTCCAGATCATCGAGTCCGTAGAAATTCTCACCTATTTCGGGAATACCGTCGCGGCGGGAGACTCCATCTGGCTGTACGTAGATGCGCGCGATCGCAACGCCTTCTCGGTGCCGGGCGCGACGTTCACGCTGCAGTCGTTGAACACGGGCGTGGCGAACATCACGCTCACCGGATGGGTCAAGGGCGTAAGCCCCGGCGAGGCGAGTATTGTGGCGATGGCCGCCGGCAAGGCCGACACGGCCCTGGTGCAGGTGCATCCGTAATCTCGAATCTCGGAGGATCAGTGTTCGGCAAAGCCGTACTCAGTGTTTCCAGCGCGGCCATCATCGCGGGCGCCGCGTGCGCGAAGCAGCGCCTGGAGACCGTCCCACCGCCGCCGCCGCGCGATGGCCTCGCGCTGCTCAATCGGATGCGGGACGGCTACCTCGGCAAATGGTTCCGGACCGTCACGTTCACGCAGCTCACCACCCAGTATCGGCCCAATGGGGTGATCGACACGACGACCTGGTATGAGGCATTGCTCTCGCCCGACCGGCTGCGGATCGATTTCGGCGATATCAAGAACGGGAACGGCGTCATCTATACGGCCGACTCGCAGTACGTGGTGCGCGAGGGCAAGGTCACGCGCACCGCCGCACAGGGGAATCCGTTCCTGCCGTTCGTCGCGGGGGTGTACGCGCAGCCGATCGACGCGACGCTCAAGCAGATCGCGCCGTACCAGTTCAATCTGACCCGGCTGCGCACCGACACGTGGGAGAACCGGCCTGTGTACGTGGTGGGCAGCTCGGCCGCGACCGATACGACCTCCCCGCAGTTCTGGGTGGATCAGGAGCGGCTGGTGGCGGTGCGGATGATCGTCGCCTTCAATCCCGCGACGCCGGCCGACGTCGCCGACATCTGGCTCATGGACTACCGGCCGGTGAGCGGCGGATGGCTGGCGGTGAAGGTGGACATCCGGCACGGGGGACAGGTCGTCCAAAAGGAGGAGTACAGCGACTGGCGCGGCAACGTCGATCTGCCGCGGGATTTCTTTGTCGCTGAAAAGTGGAGCGCGGTGCCGCACTGGCACCGGTAATGCAGTCTTCCCGGCCATGAAGCCTTTGTCGCTCGCGCTGCTGCTCATCTTTGCTGCTTCCTGCGGCACTCCCACGGGCGTAAAAGACGGCATGCTGTCCGGGCGCTGGCGCTCCGGTATGGATTTCCTGGATGCCGACCAGTACAACGTGTTCGTGGCCACCGGTGTGGCTGACGGCGCCACCGGCGGACCAGTCTCCATCCTGTCGGGCCGCAGGTTCGATGCGCAGGCGCGCCTAAGGCTCCGGAACCCGTCTGATTCGACTCAGCCAATCGAAGGAACAGCCGTCCGGCTCATTGGACGCGTGGACATGCACACGGGCAAGGTACTGCTCTCGATCGTCGATTCAGCCAGTGGTGTTCGGTATTTCACGCGATGGCTCGATCCTTGGCGCCCCAGCGGGCCGCCGCCCTCCACGCCGCCCGTTCCGCGCTAGAAAATCTCAAGGCACAAATCCTGCAACTCCTCCCTCGCAAGGGGAGGAGTTCTTCTATGCAGCGATATCTGGGACGGATTGCGTTGGCGGGCGCCGCGGCGGCGACGCTGTGGGGCGCGTGTGAGTCACCCACCGCCACCGGCGGCATTCTGCTGACGGGGCAATGGGGCAGCGCGCAGGGCCGGTTCACCGCCACGCAGGTCACGACGGTGTTCAACGGCGCGTGCGGCTCCGGCAGCAGCAACGAGCCGCTCATGCTGGACAAGAAGGGGCGGTTCGATCTGACGGGGTTGTACGGTGCGGCCGGCACGGCACAGGCAGCGGCGCGGTTCCGCGGTGCGGTGAGCTCAAAAACGCTCACGCTGCGGGTGCTCAAGTCCGACTCGACCGAAGCGGTGCCGCCGATTGTTTTAGACCTGGGACAGCAGCCGGCTCTGGCGACCTGTCACTAGGGCCCCCCCCGACCGGTGGGCGGGCATGGCTTGGGGCATATACCCCGAGCTTGCCGCCCCCGGGAAGGGTGATGTGCGTCAGGATCCCCCAGCCTTGGTCCTCGGGCGAGGTGCAGGGGACCTGACGCTTTTCCATTTCCGCCACGAACCCATGGATGTCGTCGGTCATCAGGTACAGCTCGTGGAGGTCGTTCTCCTCTGACGGATGCACCGCCACCTCGGCGGGCGGTAGCGAGAAGATCAGCCAGCCGCCGCCCACATCCACGTGCTTGAACTGGAACACGTCGCGCAGCAGCGCGCGGTCGGCTTCGGCATCCTTGCTGTAGATGATGGCGTGCGCGCCGGTGATTTTCATCCTGTTCCTCCCCATGTCCCAAAAACAGGTCCTTCGCTGCACGCGCTTGCGCGCGCGCAGCTCAGGATGACATGCGCGCGCCGTCGCGTTTTGTAAAGGACCCCTTCCGCGCGCCCGTTCGAGCCGGAAGATTCACACACATGAAACGATCACTCGCGCTGTTCCCGACCGCTTTCCTTCTTATCGCTCGTCTCTCCGCCCAGCAGCCAGACACTCGAGGGCCGGCGACCGGCCGCTGGGATCTGAAGATCACGGCGAGTGATGGCGTGCTGCCGTCGTGGCTCGAGGTGCAGAAGTCCGGCAACAATGCGCTGGTGGGCCGCTTCGTGGCGGTGGTGGGCAGCGCGCGGCCGATCTCGCAGATCATCTTCGAGCGCGACACGCTGCGGTTCTCGATCCCGCCCCAGTGGGAGCAGGGGAATCAGGATCTGTCTGTCGAGGCGGCGGTGGCGGGCGACAAGCTGACGGGCACGATCACGTTCCCCAACGGGGCGCGGCTGCCGTTCACGGGCGTGCGGGCCCCTGCCCTGGACGCGAAACCGGTGCAGTGGGGCAAGCCGGTGACGCTGTTTAACGGCCGAGATCTCACGGGCTGGCATGCGTTGCCGGGTGGGGAGAATGCGTGGCAGGTGGTGAACGGCGTGCTCACGAATACCAAGTCGGGCGCGAATCTCGCGACCGACGGCAAGTACGGCGATTTCAAGCTGCACATCGAGTTTCGCTATCCGGCGCGCGGCAACAGCGGGATCTATCTGCGGGGCCGCCACGAGCTGCAGATCGAGGATCCGGTGCTCGGCGTGGTGGCGAGCGAGGCGCTAGGCGCGATTTACGGATTCATCCCGCCCAATGAAAGCGCCGGGAAGAGTGCGGGCGAGTGGCAGACGTACGATATCACGCTGGTGGGGCGGCAGGTGACGGTGGCACTCAATGGGCGTGAGGTGATTTCTCGACGCAACATTCCCGGGATCACGGGCGGGGCGCTCGATTCAGATGAGGGAACGCCCGGAGTGATCTTCTTACAGGGGGATCACGGGCCGGTCGAGTTTCGCAACATTGTGATCACGCCCGCTCAATCTCGTTGAACGGCAGGGGCCGCCTCGCTCGTTTGATTCGCGAGCCGCTGGTGCATTTCCTGGCGCTCGGCGCCGCGCTGTTTGCGCTGTACGCCTTGATCAACCCCGGTGCCACAGATCGACGCACCACCCGAATCGATGTGGGCCCGGATGAGCTGGCGTGGATCACCACCACGTGGTCCCAACAGTATCGCCGCCCGCCGAGCGACGCCGAGCTCCGCAGCCTGGTCGATGAGTACGTGCACGACGAGGTGCTGTATCGCGAGGCCCTCGCGATGGGCTTGGACCGCGACGACATCATCGTCAAACGGCGCCTGGTACAGAAGCTCGGGTTTCTCACCGAAGACGTGGCCACGCAGCAGCCCCCGACCGAGCGGGAGCTGGAGCAGTACTTCGCGGCGAACCGGGAACGCTACCGGCTGCCGCCGAGACTCACCTTCACCCACATCTACTTCAGCACTGATCAGCGCGGCGCCGCAGCCCGCCCCGATGCGGAGCGCGTCCTGGCCCGGCTGAGCCACGCCGGCGCGCCGGCCCGAGCGCCCGAGCTGGGCGACCGGTTCATGCTTCAGTACGACTTCGCGGAGCGTGCACCGGACGAGATCGCACAGCTGTTCGGCGGCGCGTTTGCCGAATCGCTGTTCGCGCTGCCCCCCCCCCAGGCTTCAGGATGGCAGGGTCCTTTGAACTCCGGCTTCGGCGTGCACCTGGTGCGCGTCGTCGCGCGCACGCCCGGTCGCATGCCGGAGCTCGCCGAGGTCGTGACGGCAGTGCGGCAGGACTTGGATCTCGAGCGCCGCAACGAGGCCAATGCCCGGCGCTACGCCACGCTGCGCGGGCGTTACACGGTCCAAGTCGACAGCGCCGCGTTCCACCGGCTCAGCGCGGGTGGGAACAGATAATGAAAGCGGTGCGCGCCGCCGTGCTGGCGGCGGTACTCTCGCTCGGCGCCGCCCGAGCGCACGCCCACGAGGTCCGCCCCGGATACCTCGAGCTGCGCGAGATCGCGCCCGGGGTGTTCGAGGTGTTGTTCAAGACGCCGACCCTCGCCGGCACGCGATTCAACCTGCGGCCGCTGCTTCCGGCGGGGTGCCGCGCCCAGACACCTGTGGCGACCTACGAGCCGCCAGGCGCCATCCTGGAGCGCTGGACAATCACGTGCGACACGATCCTGAGCGGCCAGCGGATCACAGTCGTCGGACTCTCCGGCACGCTGCTCGAGGTGCTGGTGCGCATCGAGACGCTCGACGGTCGCACGATCGTCCAGCGCCTGAAGCCGACCGCCCCGTCGTTCGTGGTGCCCACCGAACCGAGTGTGTGGCAGGTGGCGCAGACGTATCTCGTGCTGGGTGTGGAGCACATCCTCGGCGGCGTGGACCATCTGCTGTTCGTCCTGGCGCTGATGCTGATCGTGCCGAACGGCATGCTGCTCTTCAAGACGATCACGGCGTTTACGATCGCCCACAGTATCTCGCTGGCGCTGGCCACCATGGGCGCCGTGCACGTGCCCGGCCGTCCGGTGGAAGCCACGATCGCGCTCAGCGTGGTATTTCTGGCCGCCGAACTGGCGCACCTCCGGCAGGGTCGGCCGGGACTCACCAGTCGGGCGCCATGGCTGGTGGCGTTCACATTCGGTTTGTTGCATGGCCTCGGGTTCGCGGGCGCGCTGGCGGAGATCGGCTTACCGCAGCGGCAGATCCCGCTGGCGCTGCTGCAGTTCAATGTGGGGGTCGAGGTGGGCCAGCTGATGTTCGTGGCCGCGGTCCTGACCGTGCTCGCGTTGGTGCGCCGCCTGGAACTGCGGTGGCCCGACTGGCTCTGGCGGCTGCCGGCGTATGGCATCGGCGTCACGGCGGCATTCTGGGCTGTGCAACGCACTGTGTCGTTTTGGACGGCGTCGTGACTCCTTATTCACACCCTAGAGGGTGTGCTCGGCCACTTCACACCCTGAAGGGTGTGCTCGGCAGGCACTGTCCTAAAGGACAGGTTTCCTGAGCAGAGCCGGGGGCGTAGGTTGGGTTGATCGTTCCAACTGTTGTGCCCTCCGACCCAGAGCTCACGATGCCCCACCAGATTCGGTACGTCACCCACGCCATCGCACTGCTCGCGACGCTCGCCGCCTGCAAGGGCGGCAAGGAAGCTCCCGTCTCGATGACCAGCGGCGGCCCGCACGGTCAGGCCAACCGGCCCGCCGCCAACCCGCTGCGCAACGCCTATTTCGGCGACACGCACGTGCATACCAGCTGGTCGCCGGACGCGTTCACGGCCAACGTGCGGGTGACGCCGGACGATGCCTATCACTACGCCCTGGGCGACTCGATCGCGCACACCGGCACCGGGTACGTGCGACTGCACAGTGGCCCGCTCGACTTCTATGCGGTCACCGACCACTCCGAATACATGGGCGTCCTGCCGGGCATGCTCGACTCGACGAATCCGATTTCGCGTCACCCCATCGCCATTGGAATGAGGAGCAGCGATCCCGCGACGCAGGGGAAGGCGACGCTGCAGGTCATCGGGAGCATCATGGGCAAGCCAATCAAGGAGTTCATGGACCCGGCGGTCTCGCGTGCCATGTGGAAGCGCATCCAGGAGACGGCGGAGCGCTACAACAGGCCCGGCACATTCACCACGTTCATCGGTTACGAGTGGACCTCCAATCCCGACGGGCGCAACCTCCACCGCAACGTGCTGTTCCGGGGCACGCAGGTCACCGACATCCCCTTCACGTCGTTCGACTCCAGGCGTCCCGAGGATCTGTGGCGCTACATGGACGCGGCGCGTGCGACCGGGATCCAGCTGCTGGCGATCCCGCACAACTCGAACTACAGCGACGGGATGATGTTCCCCGACGCGAATTCGGACGGCCGCCCGATCGACCGCGCGTACGCCGAGTCACGCAGTCGCAACGAGCCGCTGGTCGAGGTCGCGCAGATCAAGGGCTGGTCGGAGACGCACCCGGCACTGTCACCCAATGACGAGTGGGCCGGTGCGGAGATCTCGGATTTTCTCATTGCCGGTGAGAAGACCGGGACGTTGCACGGCAAGCCGTCAGGCAGCTACGTGCGGGAGGCGCTGCGCACCGGCCTGGCCGTGCAGGCGCGCACCGGCGTGAATCCGTTCAAGTACGGGCTGGTCGGCTCGTCCGATACGCACAATGCCGGCGGCCCGTACGAGGAGCAGTTCTACTTTGGGAAGATCGGCCGCGAGGACGCCACGCCGGAGGCGCGACTCGGCAACTCGGCGCCCATCGGCAACATGGTGCGATCCTGGGGGGCGGCCGGGCTGGCGGGCGTGTGGGCGGAGGAGAACACGCGCGAGTCGATCTTCGACGCGATGGCGCGGAAGGAGACGTTCGGCACCACGGGACCGCGCATGCGCGTGCGCTTCTTTGGCGGGTGGTCGTACACGGCGGCCGACGCGGCGGCCAGCGACATGGTGCAGCGGGGCTACAAGGGTGGCGTCGCGATGGGCAGCGATCTGCCGGCGAAGCCCGGCGCGGGGGGCGCGGGGGGGGCGCCGACGTTCATGCTGTGGGCCGCGCGCGATCCCAACAGCGCGCCGCTGCAGCGGATGCAGATCGTGAAGGGCTGGCTCGACGCGAGCGGGAAGACGCACGAGCAGGTGATCGACGTCGCGTGCGCGAACGGAGCGCGGCCGGCGGCCGGCACGAACCGCTGCCCCGACGATGGCGCGACGGTGGATACGAAGACGTGCGCGATCTCACAGAACACGGGAAACGCGGAGCTGGCGGCCTACTGGACCGATCCGTCGTTCGTCGCGGCGCAGAGCGCGTTTTATTATGTGCGCGTGCTCGAGGAGCCGACGTGCCGCTGGAGCACCTGGGAGTCGATCCGGACCGGGCTGGCCGTGCCGGCCGGGTTGCCACTCACGCTGCAGGAGCGGGCGTACACCAGTCCGATCTGGTACACGCCGGCCAAGTAGCCTTGTTCAGGCAGGCTCCGCCAGCGCTTCGCGTACCGTCCCTTTGGCGGCAACGATCCCTGCTACATGACTCAGGAGGGTCGATGTCCGTGACCCGGGGTAGTTTCACCGGTCGCTGCTTCGTCGATCCCTGACGCGAACCGATCAGTTGACACGAAGCCATATGGCATCTAGATATCCGCCATATGGCACGTCTTGAGCCTGTGCCCGAAATCGCATCGTACCTGGAGGCGGTGCGCCGGTCCCGGGGTCCGAACGCGCACGTCGCCCTGCTCGGCCTGCGGTCGTTTGATACTCCAACGCTGCACAAGAAAGTCGAGCAAGGGTTCGCCTTCAGCGCGTTGCTCAAGATCCTGCGGCTGATGGCCCTGCCGATGCAGGTGCTTGCCGATCTCCTGTTCATTCCGCCTCGCACCCTGCAGCGTCGCAAGGCGGCAGGCCGCCTGGAGCCCGATGAGTCTGATCGGCTCCTGAGACTCTCGCGGGTTTACGGCAAGGCCATCGAGCTGTTCGAGGGAAACAACCGGTCGGCGCTGGACTGGCTGCAGTCCCCGCTCAAGGCCCTGGGGGGCGCCAGCCCGCTCTCCCTGACCAAGACCGAGCCTGGCGCGCACGAGGTCGAGCGGCTCATCACTCGGCTCGAGTACGGCGTCTTCGCGTAAGTGCTGACTGTTTGGCGAATCGTGAAGGCCAAGCATGCCGCGTCCGCATTCGATGGTGAGGGCGCGCGACTGAGTGGCGGCCGTTGGACCAGCGCAGGACGTCGCGCGGTGTACACGTCCAGTACGATCGCCCTTGCCACGCTGGAGATGCTCGCGCACCTGGATTCCACCGGTCCGTTAACCGCCTATCGCGTCATCGAAGTGACCATTCCCGAACGCTTGGTAAGCGCGGTCGAGTCAACGACCCTGCCATCGAATTGGCGACACTACCCCGCCCCGGCGGAGCTGCGCGTCATCGGTGACACCTGGCTGGATGCGCAACACACTGCAGTCCTCAAGGTCCCGAGCGCGTTGGTCGCGGTCGAGTACAATTACTTGATCAGCCCCCAGCACCCCGACTTCTCGCTGATCACGAGAGGGAAACCAGTTCCTTTCTCGGTCGATCCTCGGCTGCGTTGAGCCGTGGCTTCCCTGTCGCTCCTCCTGCTGCTCGGCATTGCGCCGCTCCAGCCCCAACAGTCCGATTCCGGCACCGTCCACGTCACTGTGCAGGAGCCGATGGGCCCGGTGGAAGGGGCCCTGGTTCGCTCCGACAACCGCAGTGCCACGACTGACGCGAATGGCCGGGCGCGGCTGGTGCTGCCGGCCGGACGGCGCACGCTGATCGTGTCTCGTATCGGGTACGTGCCGAAGCGGGTCACGGTAACGGTCGTCGCCGACAGCACCATTTCGCTGACCATCGACGTCGACATGGAGGACGCGATGGAGATGGAGCTCGTGACCGTCACGGCGACGCGCACCGAGCGCCTGGCTGGAGAGACGCCGACCCGGGTCGAAGTCCTCGACGAGATGGAAGTCGACGAGAACACGCTCATGGCGCCGAGCGGGATCACGATGCTGCTCAACGAGACTCCGGGACTGCGCGTGCAACCCGCATCGCCCACGCTGGGCACCGGCAGCGTGCGGATTCTCGGATTGCCCGGGCAATACACCGCGATGCTCGCGGACGGCCTGCCGCTCTACGGCGGCGCCGCGAGCGCGTTGGGACCCCTGGACATCTCCCCCGTCGACCTGAAGCGCGTGGAGCTCATCAAGGGTGCCGCGTCCGCCCTCTACGGTGGCCAGGCACTCGGCGGCGTGATCAACCTGGTGTCCAAGCCGCCGACCGGGCGGAACGAGGTGCTGCTCAATCGGCGCACCATGGGCGTCACCGACGCCGCCACATGGCTGAGCCGGCGTTTCTCGGAAGACGCAGGGCTTTCGCTGCTCGCGTCGGGCACCGTGCAAGATGAGGCCGATCCCGACGACGACGGCTGGGGCGATCAACCGCGCGCCCGGCGCTGGGGCGTGCGCCCGCGCTTCTCGTCGGTCGGCGCGAGCGGCCGCTCGCTGTTCATCACCGCCGGATATGCATACGACGACCGCCAGGGCGGCACGATCGGGAGCGCGGTCGCTCCCGACGGCCAGCCATTTCGCGAGGGATTGACCGGCCGGCGCGTGGACCTTGGCGCGACGCTGCGCCTGTCGCGCGCGGACTCCGGACATGTCGCCGTCCGACTCGCGCTCTCAACCAACGGCCGCGAACGGCGGTTCGGTGGAGGACCTATCGAACAGGATCGCATCTCCACCGGATTCGTCGAGCTCACGCGAATGACCAAGGCAGAGCGTGGTGATCTGGTACTCGGCGCGGCCGTGCAAGTCGATGCCTACCACAACCAGCTCAACCCGAGCTTCGATCACGACTGGGTGACGCCGGGACTCTTCATCACCGGGGATCGCGACATCGGTTCCGTGACGGTGTCGGCCAGCATCCGAGGGGATCTTCACCCAGAGACGGGGCTCGAGCTGACCGAGCGGCTCGCGATCCTGTTCCGTCCCGCTGCCGAGTGGTCCGTGCGGCTGAGCGGCGGGACGGGGTTCGCGGCGCCGACTTCGATGACCGAGGAGGTGGAGGCGATCGGGTTGCGCGCCATTCAGCCCAGCTCACTGGATGCCGAGCGCAGCGCCGGATTCATGCTCGATCTCAGCGGCCCCGTTCTCGGGGCGGAGTTTCTGCTGACCGGCTACGGCTCGTTTGTTAATCGTGCGATCCAGCTGGTCGATCTCGGTACTCCGGAGCTGTCGGGCGCGTTGCGCAATGCGGCGGGCGCGACGCGCGTCGGTGGGGCCGAAGCGGCGGCGATCTGGCGCTTCCCCGCCGGCAGGTTCCTACTGACCTACGGCTATGCGGATGGCACGAGGACCGATGCCGAGACCGGCGCGCGCGAGGCGGTGCCGCTGCTCAATCGGCACCGCATCGGCGGCGACTTGATGTTGGAAAAGCCGGGCGTCTATCGGCTCGGGATCGAGGGCATTTACTACGGGCGGCAAACGCTGGATGACAACCCGTACCGCGGCGAGTCCGAGCCCTACCTGTATGTGATGGCGATCGCGATGCGGCAATTCGGGTCGCTGGAAGTCGTCGCCAACTTCGAGAATCTGCTCGATGTGCGCCAGACGAAGCATGATCCGCTGGTGCGGCCCGCGCCCACCGTGGGTGGCCGCTGGACGACTGACGTGTGGGCGCCGCTCGAGGGCTTTATGGCGAACGTGGCGGTGCGCCTGCGATGGCCGCGCGCGAACTGATGAAGCAGGCTCTTCGCTGCGCGCGCTGCACGCGCGTCGTGACCCAGGCATTCGGCCGCCGCCGCGACAGCCTGACGATGCAGTTCTTGGTGACGCGGGGCTCGCTCGAAGGGTAGATTGAGGCATGAGCCCCATCCACCACCCGCTTGTGCTTGCGTCGTTCGTGTTCCTGGCAGGCAATACGTCGCATTGCAATCTGAGCGGCCCCGTGAATCCGCCCGAGGCCGGCTTCACCCACTCCGTGTCGACGTTCATGTGCGGCCCGGCGGACGGGCCGGCGACGGCGATTCTGCTGGCGCGCGATCTCATCGACGGGCTGCAGCCGTCCAACCCGTACGTCAGCGTCGTGATCCAGCGCCCGGCCAGTGGGCTTGCCGGCACCACCTGGCTCGTGGGAACCAACGTGGGGGACGTGAATGCGGTCTACGTCGCCGGCTCGGGCCAGCACGAGGAGGCGATTTCGGGCACGGTGCGCATCGACCGCGTGGTGGCGCAGGAGCGGGTCGAGGGCAGCGTGGAGCTGCGGTTCCCCTCGCGCACCGTCACCGAGGCGTTCAGCGCTCCCTGGATCGAGATGTTCATTCTGTGCGGCTGATGCCCACCAAACCGGCGGTACTGCTCGCGGTGGCGCTCGGGGTACTCGGCCCCGGGTTCTGCGAGACGAATCCCAGCGGACTGAAGGATGGCGTCATTCAGGGAACGTGGGGCGGCGAGAACGCGGGGCTGATTGCGGATGACACGAGTGCCCACGTGCACATCGGATGCACGTACGGTCAGGTGCATCAATCCATAGTCCCCGACGCCGCCGGTTATTTCGACGTGCCAGGCGAGCAGAACATCACCGCGCATCCCGTGGACCTGGGAATCATGCATCCGGCACGCTTCAGCGGGCGGGTGTTGCACGGGAGCATGACGCTGACGGTGACGCTCACCGATACGGCCGTGACGCTGGGCCCGGTGCATGTCTCGTACGGCAAGGAGCCGCGGATGGGCCCCTGCCCGATTTGCCGTCCTGGGATGGATCGCACGCCGGCACCGTGAGACTCGCGCCGTCCTCGCTGGTCCTGCTCGCCTCCCTTCGGAGTCCTCGCCCCCTGACCCCCTCTCCCTTCGGAGTCCTCCCCCCTGACCCCCTCTCCCTTCGGGGTCCTCACCCCCTGACCCCCTCTCCCTTCGGAGTCCTCACCCCCTGACCCCCTCTCCCTTCGGGAGAGGGGGGACTAAAGGCTAGCGTCGAAGCGCCTTCCTCAAGATTGATTCGAGATACTTTCTACTTACATCCTTGTTGCGGACACGAATGACATGGTATCCAGCAGCCGTTAGGACACCCGCCCTTGCACGGTCGTAAACGCGTTGGTCGTGGGATTCGTGTACGTTGCCCTCGAGCTCAAGTACAATGCGTTCGCGAAGACAGCAGAAATCAACGATGAACCCATGAAGCACGTGTTGTCGGCGGAACTTTAGACCCAGCACGCCTCGGTCGCGGAGCAGGTACCAGGCGTGGCGCTCAGCTGGTGTTGCTTGTTCTCGAAGCTGGCGCGCGAGCGGAAATAACTGGGCCCGCGGAACGCGGCGGGTCGGATCCATCTCCTATGGTGGAACCGCTCCCATGCCGGGGACCAACCAAGATCCTGCCGACGGACCAAAACCGCGCGGGCGGAGCTGCACGTGAGTCCCCCCTCTCCCGAAGGGAGAGGGGGTCAGGGGGTGAGGACCCTGAGGGAGAGGGGTAAGGGGGTGTGGACCCAGGTCGGCGCTGTTCAATACGATGACAAGGAGCTGTTGATAGACCATCAGGAAAGCCTTCTCGGCGGTAGGCAATTCCTTAACTCACAGCGTGTTGACACTTTGTTGATTCGCCTGCCTTATCTCTAGAGCGGATCAATAAAACGCGCTTGGCCTATGACCCACGCCTTCCGGTTGCGCTGCCTTGGGGCTCCTGCCTTGTTCACCGTCGCGGGTGAGCAAGTGGGGTTTCGCACGCGCAAACACCTCGCGCTGCTCGTGCGCCTCGCGTTGGAGCCTGGCAAGCAGTTTACGCGTGACTATCTAGCTGATTTGTTGTGGCCCACCGCCGCACCCAAGCTCGCGAACCATTCACTGGCACAGGGACTGTCGGTCATCAAGGCCAAGATCGCGCGTGAAGCAGTGGTCCTCCGTCGCTCGACCGTAGGGTTAGCTGCTGGCTGGATCGACGTCGACGTGACTCACCTCGCTTCCAACGACGTGTCCATCGATGGGCCTTTTCTCGACGCGCTTCAGATTGAGTCCGCTCGTCCGTTCGAGGATTGGAAGGACGAGTATCGGGCGCGTCTGATCCCCCAAATCCGCGACTGTCTGGTGCGTCAGATGGATGCCGCGCGTCGCATCGGTGACTTCCCCACGGTGCAACGTCACGCGGAGCGTCTGCAGGACGTGGATCCGCTCGCGGAAGAGGCGATTCGCGGGATTATGGAGGCGCGGGCGTGGGCGAGTGATCGGAGTGGGGCGCTCAAAGCGTTTGCGAGATATGAGGCGAAGTTGGACGAGGAACTCGGTGCCAAGCCCGGTCCTGAGCTCGTCCGAATGGCGGATCTGTTGCGTGATGGGCGTCGTCCAACAGGAGCTCGTCCTGTTCCTGGCTACCCGCCCCCACGCACCGACCGGCGGTTCGAGCCAGAGACTCTGATAGGACGTGAGCACGAGTTTAGCGTCTTGTCGGACGCGTGGCAGGAGGTGCGGCGGAAATCCCCAAGGATTGTTGTAGTGACCAGTGACCCGGGTCTCGGCAAGACCACTCTTGTCAACGCCTTTGCATCTTCATGTCAGCTGGATGGCGCAATTGTAGCACGGGCACAAGCATACGATGCGGAGCGCGAACTGCCATTTGCCGTGCTAGGCGAGCTTGTGAAACAGCTGGCGGCTCAGCGTGCGATTGGAGAGGCAGATCCGGAGGCCCTTAGCGAACTCACAAGAATCAGCTCAGAGGTCCGGCGCCAGTTTCCCGGTGTGCCCAAGCCCGTAGAGTGGGCGCCAGAGTTGATGCCGTTGAGGATTGCTGATGCCTTCCTAAAGACAATCACCGCGGCAGCTGCAACCAATCCGTTGCTGCTCGTCGTCGATGATGTGCATGCCGCTGACAACGCTAGCATTGCAGTTCTACACTCAGTTGCACGAAAACTGACCGCCACGCGGGTATTGCTCATTTTCACAGGCCGTCCTAGTGAGCTTAGACTCTCCGGCCCACCTTGGGCGTTAATGAGTGACGCAAGTATTCAGCACCTATCGGCGCTAGACCTTGAAGCACTAACTGATGAGGCTGCCACAAAGGTGGTTCGATCAATTGCAGTAGCATTTGGAGGTGGTGAGCCGCCAACTGAGCGAATCTTGAGGGCGAGTGGTGGTAATCCGCTAGCTATTGAGCTTTTGACTCGAGAGTGGGCGGCGCGTGGTGCAGCCTCACTACTGCGTGATCTCGAGTCACTAAACACGCAACCTGTCCCAACAATTGGGATACCCCGTGCAATTGGTGTGGTCTTTGATCGACAGTGTAGAAGGCTTGAAAGTCACGTAAGGAGCACGCTCGACCTGGCGGCGGTGCTGGGCCGCCGTCTACCCGAAGTCGACCTCTATGCAGCAATCGAATTGTCTCCCGGGCAGGCTGCAGCATCTCTGTCACGACTCCGGGAAGAGGGTTACCTGCGAGAAGTAAGCGGTGATCTCGAGTTCAGGAATGAGCTAATCCGGGCACAGGCATATTATGCGGTGGCAGGCCCGATCCGTCAGCACCTCCATCGCCGAGTAGCTAAATTGCTCGCCATCAAGCACTTACAGGACAACGATAAGACCATATGTCTTGAGATAGCATGGCATCACCTTCGAGGTGGAGACGTCGCTCGTGCACTAGAGCCCGCCTTCGATGGTGCTGATGCAGTTCTGGCTGTCGGTGCACCTCACGGCGCCGAGGAGATACTTAGCACCATTGCACGCCTGGACCGTGATCTCGAGCAGAACAGCAAGCTCAGGCTACTCCTAGCCAAAGCACTAATTGATCAATCCAAAGCCGAACAGGCTATTCCGATTATTGAGGCGCTTGCTGGGAGTGAGACATTGACTCTTCATGAGCAGGCGGAGGTTGCGATGATGCGCGCTTCCGCCGAATTCCTTCTTAGCAGAGGTCTTGGCCAAAAGTACTGCGAGGCTGCAAAAGTAGCCCTGGAAGCTGCCTGGCGCACCGAAGACGCAATGCTAATTGGACAGGCACTGTTTGAGTGCGCGAGAGCTGCTGGGGAAGATGGAGCGACCGATCTGTTCAGAATTGCGGACGCTGGCGCCGATGAGCTAGCGCGGAGGGTTGACCTAGAAGAAATACCCATGGCAACTCTTGCCAAAGCTTACTGTCGGTTCCTCCTCGGTGACCCTCAAGAAACCGAGAAGCAGCTTCGGCGTGTGCTTCGTACCAGCGGATCCAACGCTAACGCAGCCCAACTGGCACTCATCCATTCTGGACTAGGGCTTAGCAATCATTTCATGGCCAATCTTGAGGAGGCCTCCCGGGAGTACGTAACGGCCTTGGAACTATCACAAAGAGTTGGTGACGATTCTCGACTCTGCACGGTTGCCGCGAATCTCTGTACCGTTCTGATGAGCCGTGGTGACTACGACGAAGCCGTCAGTTATGGACTATTGAGCGTCAAATACGGTCAATCATGTTGTTCCAGCTATTTGCTGGTTGCCTATACGAACCTAATCGATCCGTACATGCTGCTGGGTCAGGAGACGGCAGCGCGGGACTGCCTCGAGAAAGCGAGAGGATGGATGGGGCCCGAGCGTCGATGGAGGCTCAGACTGCAGTTCCTCTCTGAGGCTTCGTCGTTTGCCCTAATCCAAGGCAACCTTGGACTCGCGATGGATCTCATCAGTCAGTTGGAGGGTGTTGCTCGAGAGAGAGAAATAGCCATACCGATGGCCGGCACGTATTGGAAACTAAGGGCTTTCAAAATGGCGCAGCTGGGCAGATGGGACGAGGCATATGCTACCGTCTCTTCCTTGGCACAAAGCTGGAGAAACAGCATGGTGTTCTCATATTTAGACATGGTAGCAGTGAAAGCTTGGTTAGAGAGAATGCAGGAAGGAAAACCGAAACCAGAAACAACCCAAGACCTGGAAATCTTCGCGCGTCTTGGGGCCGTCGGAAAAAGGCAGTTACTCTCGCTTCAGGGTTTTCTCGAGCCTTACTCTTTCCGGAGAAACAACTCCCAAGAGTCTATTGCGAATCTACCGTCTGCGTATGCGTCGCAAAGAAGTGCAGTGGAAGTTACTCTACTGGCACGAGGGAAGAACTGATGGTATTCGTTGGTCTGGGTTGCGCCAGGAGAGAAGCTCTGGTGCGCAGGCGCAACGCTTTCTCACCTAAAGGGAGTGGGAATCTAGGAGTGCGAACGTAGCAGCGGAGACGAGCAGGTTCCACACCAGAAAATTCAAGTGGCCGCGCGAGTTCCTCCCCAGATTCTGGACGGAGTCGTCATGCTTGGAGCGGTGGGTGCGTCGGGCACCAATTGTGGTCCCAGCAGACGTCTTATACTGGGAGACTTCGTTACGAGTTTGACCAGCTTTGGATCGAACTGCCGGCCTGCATACTTCGCCATCTCGTCTAAGGCCTTTTGGAGACTGAGCGCTTTTCGATAGGGACGGTCGGTTGTCATGGCATCTATCGTGTCAGCAACCATTATGATCCGAGCGCCAATCGGGATTTCCTCACCGGCGAAACCGTCCGGGTAGCCTGTGCCATCGAAGTTCTCGTGGTGGTTTCGAATGTCTGCTTGAACGCGCCCACGAAACTCTGCAATCGTACCCGCAAGATCGGCGCTGCGAACCGGATGCGCCTGCATCAACATCCGCTCCTCGGGAGTGAGGCGTCCGGCTTTTCGGAGGAGTGGGGCAAAGTCTTCATGGATCTTACCGACATCGTGAAGAAGGGCTGCGGTCGCGATATCGTCGACGTGTTTGGGCGTTAAGCCCAACTCCCGGGCTATCGAACGTGCGTACTCTGCCACGCGTACGGAGTGTCCGGAGGTATACGGATCTCTAGCTTCGATTGCTTTCACCATCAACTCGAGGAGCTCTCGGTTCACTCTCTCAACTTGGAGGTTCATTTGATACATGTGCCGCACGAAGAAGAGCGGCAGAACTAGAACCGCGAGACCTACTACTTGAAACCTGATAAATAGGAACGCGAGAACAATCGCGAGGGAGCTTGACACCAGGTCATAGAGTAGCGAACCGCCAGCAATTCGGACCCATGCCTCGCGGACAGAGACGTCCGAGGTCAGCGACAGGGCCACAGCGACAGTCCCCTGATTCACGACAAAGAAAACCACGACAAGAGCCGTGAATGCTGAGACGTTGATTGCCACCCTGTCGAAGCCGACGTGACCTCCTAACGCAGTGTAGGCGAGTGCCGCTAGGCCAACAGCTAGCATGTACTGCGCCGTATTAAAGGCTGCGCGCGGGAGCTCCTTCCGTCGAACCCCGACCTGAGAAACCAGCGCCGTAACACCTGCAATGATTATCGGCCAGGGATGCGCAAACAGCATTACCGCCGCAAGGAAAGGAACGAAGACTACAGAAGACCCAATTCGGGAGCCCGATAGCCGTGGGAGTGGCAGATAAGATGAATCACTTGCGATTCCTAGAACCGTAAAAGCGATTAGCGCATTCCAGAATCCCGTCTCTGAAAACGACGGCGTGTACCAATCACCCCAACGCAGCAGCCCAAATGCCGCTGCCGCTATCGCGATGAGGAGGACGCGGAAGGTCCACCTATCGAGTTTGGGAGATTGATTCTCAGCCATTCGGCGGCTCCGAGTCACGCTTGACTGCAGCCAAGAAACAGAGAGGGACCCCACGTCATCGCTAGAGTTGTATTGCACCTTCTGCGAAAAACAACTTCGCCACTGCCGTGAACAGCACCGCGAGCAGTTGCAACATCGAGCGTCACCCCCTTAATGGGTCCAGCGAGTGGTTTTCTCTCGCCTAGGAGTGGTACGCCTCTCTATAGCGTACCCGACGCTCCGCTCGTCTACTGTTCGCTCTGCTCCGCTCTAGCTAGCGGTGACCAGGGGCCCCCTGTTTGGAAAGACGTTCATTAGACTACGCGACAGCAACCTTCCGCGACTGCAACACACGACGCATCGCCTCGATGACCACCCCCATCCCATCCACCTTGTTCACAATCGACCGCACGCCCAACCGCCGCAATTCGTTCTCGGCCGCCGCCGGCATTCCGCCTGTGACGATCATCACCGGCGACCGGCGATCCTGTAACCGCTCCACCAGCTGCACGGCATTGAGATCGGGCAACGCATAATCGAGAATCACCAGGTCGGGATTCACCCGGCCGATTTCGATCAGCCCATCCATTCCCGTCGTCGCCTGCACGACGTCCGTCTCCGGCACCTCGTGCTCTATCATGCGCACCATCGCGCTCAGATACGCCGGATCGTCCTCCACCAGCACCACCACCGCCCGTTCACGCGGCGCGAGCAACTCGCTCGGCACGGCCATGCCATGCGCGCGTAAGAAATCGGCAAGATCCGCCGTTGCCACGCGCCGCCGCCCCGTCGGAGTCCGATGCCCCTTCAAATGTCCCTGGTCGATCCAGCTCGCGACCGTGGCCGGCGTCACCTGCAACACGCGCGCGGCACGCTGCGTCCCCCAATAGCGCTTGGTTCGGCTGGTACTCACGAAACCCGAAATACAGCCAAAACGACAAACCCGCTAGATGGGAGTAATCCCTAGGTGGGAGAGGGACAGGAGACGGTAGGCCTTTGGAACTACGCCCAAGGCGCCAAGACGCCAAGTGACTACAAGCTAACAGCTTACAGGCTTAGCGGCGGGCGTCCACCCAGCGATTCGTCGCGTCGAGCACCGCGAGCACCGCGCTGCGCTCGGCCGACTCGCGAATTTCGCACGTTCCGGTGAGCAACTGCGCCTCGCGCCCACCCAGGCCGTGCACGGCAACCAGCACGAACTTGCGATCGAACGCGTCGAGAATTTGCGCGCCCTCGAGCGCGATCGAATTGTCCGGCAACAGATCATCGAGACACGCCGCGGCCGCTCGCGCCGCCGCCTCGACGCGATTGCGCATCGTGTCGGTGCCGAGCTCCTGCGATTCGGCCTCTCTTTCGCCGAACGCGAGCTTCACCTTCATCTGTACGCGCCCCGGCTTGTCGGACGGACGCACCTCGAGCCCCTTGAACACGACGATGCGCTTCTTGGCGCGCTCGGTGATGGCTTCATCCTGCAACGCCTCGATCGGCCGCACGTCCGCGGTCTGCGCCACGCTGATCTTGCGATAGTCGATCCGGAAGCCGAGCTGCGCCATCAGCGCCGACTCGATGTTGCGCGCGACCTGCTTGGGCTGGATCCCCGAGCGCGTGAGCACGTGCACTTCGCTGACTTCGCCGAGCGGCGTCACGACGACGCGCGCCGACAGCACGCCGGTCAGGCCGCTGATCAAGTTTTCGATCCGCTTCATGCCCCAGGGATCTGGTGCCCCCCCCCCTCCCCCTCCTGGCCCAGGGCCGAGTGGCAACGGTTCCTGCTCGGGCGATGGATTCGACGGCATCACGTGTCCCCTCCCCCTGTCGCCACTCGATTACGGCCACCGGCCTTGGCGCGATACAGCGCGCGATCTGCCGCGACCAGCACATCCTCATCCTTGTTCGGCCCCGCCGGCCGGTAGTCCGCCACACCAATGCTGGCGCTCACGATCCCGTCCGGATAGCCCATCCCTTTTCCCACGTCCATCACCGCCAAGCGGATCTTCTCGGCCACGCCCACGGCGCCCTCTTCTCCCGTCCCCACTAATACGACAACGAACTCGTCCCCGCCATACCGGCCCGCCAGGTCGGTCAACCGGATGTGGGCCGCACAACACCGCGCCGTCTCGCGCAGGACGGTATTCCCCGCCTCGTGCCCGTAACGGTCGTTTACCTGTTTGAAGTTGTCGAGGTCCAGAAACAGCACCGCAAAGTGCTCGCCGGAACGGTGGGCACGGGCGACTTCGTTGGCCAGCCTGTCCCTGAGGACACGAAACGAAGCCAAACCGGTGAGCGCGTCCACCGCCGCCTGCTGCTGGGCGATCGTTGCCAGGCGCTCGAGATAACGGGGGCAGGATTTGAGCGTGGTCCGGCCCAGCGCCGCCGCCACGGCGAACTCCTGGCAGGTGCGGTAGCCGCACGAGCCGGAATCCCAGGGCCGGCCGTTGGGGGCGAGGCCGATCTGCTCCAGGATATCCTCCACCGCCTCGATCGTCGGCCCCGTGTCGGCCACCTGGATCTCGAACGCGGCCCCGACCTCGATGTCCACGCCGTCCACCAGCACCGACGCAGGCGCGCGCGCCGGCTCGGTGGCGCCCACGATCACCCGCCGGCGGAACAGCCCCTCCTTGGGCCCCAGCAGCGGGTGGTCGAGGCAGCCCTCGCACGGGAGAATATCCACGAACCCCAGCTCGATCCGGTCTTCGCTCACCGCCCGGGCGATCCCCTCCAAAGCCCCCAGACCACGCACCTTCCTGAAGCGGCGGCTCGAGTGCCGCTCTTCCTTTAGGATCGCGAGCGGCAGGCCTCCGGCGGTGCTCCAGAACCGGCGCCGCTCCTCGGGAATCCGGCTGTAGAAGAACGGCTGATTCTCGACCTTGATGCCCCGCTTCTTGAAGATCCCGGCCAGCTCGGCCAGCGTGATCGCCGCATCGACCTCCGCGCCACCCTCGGTGAGGCAGACGCCGGCGTACACGACCTTCGTCTCCGCCCCATACATTTTCTTGAGATAGCGCGCCTCGGCCTGGATGGGCGTGGATACCGGGGCGAGATAGGGAATCAGCTCGGGATACTGGTTCTTGATCGTCTCGACGATCACGGGGCAGGTCGAGCGGATGATGGTGCCGCCCGAGCCCCAGTCCTCTTCCTTCCACAGCTCGAGGTACTCGCGGGCCACGAGCTCGTCGCCCAGGACGCCGCGGTGCACCTTCTCGAATCCGGCGGCGTAGCAGGCATTCACCACCTGCTCGGGGGTGGCGGGATAGAAGTAGGCCGCGGATTCGACCGACAGGATGAGCACGGCGCTGCGGCTCAAGGCGAACTCGAGCGCGCGCGTCCCGTCACCGACGGCGATGATGGCTTCGTGGGGGCAGGCAGGCAGGCAGAGGCCGACGCGGGTGCACGCCTCGTCCACGATCCAGACCCTGTTTTCTTCTACGGCGACTGCGTCGGAGGGGCAGACGCGCACGCAGGCGAGGCACGCGACGCACAGCTCCGGGTCGATTCTGAAGTCCACCAATTCTCCGGCCGGGCGCTAGAGACTCTGGATCGGGGGAACCAGGGCGGGGCTAATCTATCGCGAATTCCTTGAGTTTGCGATAGAGCGTGCGTTCCCCGATTCCAAGGGTCTCGGCGGCCTTGCGGCGGTTGCCGTGGGTCTCGCGCAGCGCCGCATCTATGGCCGCGCGCTCGACCTCGGACATAGTCATGCCGGGCTTGTAGACGACAGGAGTTGGGAGGTCGGAGCTGGGAGCCAGGGGATCGACGCTCGCCTCGAGGTGTCGAGCCGATGCAACACTTCCAGAACCTCCACTGATCTCAATTACCTCAACTCGCTCTGAGGGTCTCTCTTCGATTTTTTGGCGCAATTCCCCGAGCTGCATTTTCAGCTCAACCAGCGTCCGGAAAATGAACTCCAACTCTTGACTCCCAGCTCCCAACTCCTGCCGTGCAGGACTCGGGATTAGGACTGGCAAGGTCCGTGTGCGCTCTCGAATGTCGGGGGGGATATCGGTCGCGCGGATTTCTCCTGCGGGCGCGAGCACGACCATGGACTCGATCAGGTTGCGCAGCTGGCGCACGTTGCCGGGCCAGTCGGCGTCGATGATGATCTGCAGCGCCTCGGGGGTGATGCCCTTGAACGGGCGATCGTGCGCGCGCGCGAACTCGGCGGTGAACGTGCGCACGAGCAGCGGGATGTCGCTGCGCCGCTCGCGCAACGGCGGCAGATAGATCGACAGCACATTCAGCCGATAGAACAAATCGTCCCTGAACGCGCCCAGTCCAACGCGCTCTTTTAGCGATTTGTTGGTAGCGGCGATGACGCGGACATCGACCTGAATGGGTTGCGTGCCGCCCACGCGGAAGAAGCTCTTATCCTCGAGCACGCGCAGCAGCTTGACCTGCGTGGCGGGCGCCATTTCTCCCACTTCGTCGAGGAAGATCGTGCCGCCATTGGCGAGCTCGAAGCGCCCCAGGCGCCGCTCGGCCGCGCCGGTGAAGGCGCCCTTCTCGTGGCCGAACAGCTCGCTTTCGAGCAGGGTCTCCGTGATCGCCGCGCAGTTCACGGGCACGAACGCGTTGCCGCGGCGCGGCGAGAGGTGGTGGATCGCGCGCGCCACCAGCTCTTTTCCCGTGCCCGACTCGCCCTCGATCAGGACCGTGGAGGTGACCGGCGCCATCTGCTCGATCTTGACCAGGACTTCCTGGATCGGCGCCGATTCGCCGAGGATGCCGGTGCGCTGTTGCAGGCGCCGGCGCTCGATCAGGCGGCGCACAGTGGCGGTGACTTCGCCCGGATCGACGGGCTTTACGAGCCAAACACTGAGACCGAGCTCGCGGCCGATCCGGCTGGGATCGTCGTCGGTGGGCTCGACGAGGCCGAGGGTGGAGACAGCGTGATCGCGCGCGGCGGCGAGCAGGCGCTGGGCGGTCGATTCGTGCAGGCCGCCGGTGAGCAGGATGGCGTCTGGTTCTCGGTTCTCGGTTTTCGGTCCTCGGACGGCAGAACGGACATCGTCGAGTGATGAGACCATCGCGGTGTCGAAGCCCGCCCGCTCCAGATTCGCATTGATCCGGACGGCGGACTCCAGGTCATCGGTGGTGATCAAGACGCGGTCAGCCATGCGCGGTGTTCGTCCCACTCAAGAGATCGACCGCATGATCGAGAAACTGACTCAACACGGCCAAGCCTTCCTTCACGCCGTTCGTTGACCCTGGAAGGTTGACGATCAGGGTCTTACCTCGAGTTCCTGCTCTTCCGCGCGACAACCAAGCCTTTGGGAATCCGGGGCCCGACGCCGCGCGAATGGCCTCGGCGATGCCTGCAGCTTCGCGCTCAAGGATCGCGGCGGTGGCTTCTGGAGTGACGTCGCGCACCGTCAGGCCCGTGCCGCCCGTCGTCAACACGACGTCGACCTCGTTCGAGTCTGCCCAGCGCGCGAGCTTGCCCGCGATGCGGTCGGTCTCATCGGCGACGACGCTGCGGACCACGACCTCGTAGCCGTGCTCGGATGCCCAATCGAGGATCGCGTCGCCCGAGGTATCTGCGCGTTGCCCTACGGCACCGAGATCGGAAATAGTGAGAACGCCGACGCGGATTTTGCCGCCCTTCGCCGCCGAAGTCACTTCTTGGTCCTGTGTGGTACGAACGGCATCTTCACGACTTCCGCACCAACCTTCTTGCCCCGGATATCGATCTCGATCTTCGTGCCGGGCTGCGCCCGCTCCTTGGGCAGATATGTCGTGCCGATTGCCTCGTTTACCGTAGGTGTTACTGTCCCGCTGCGAACGACGTCCACCTGGACTCCGTCGAGGAAGACCGGATACCCATGTCGCGCGACAACCCTTGGCTCCGAGATCCTAAATCCTACCAACCGCCGTTTCACGCCCTCGAGTTTCTGTTTCTTGAGCGTGTCGAGCCCCGTGAACGGCGAGCCCTTGTCGAGCTTCACGATGAACGCGAGCCCCGCCTCGTAGGGCGTCGTTGTGTCGTCGATATCGTTGCCGTAGAGCGGCAGTCCCGCCTCGAGCCGCAGCGTGTCGCGCGCGCCGAGTCCCACCGGCTCCGCACGCCCCGCGCCCACGAGCGCGTGCCACAGGGTCTCTGCGTCGGCGGCACGGCAGTACAGCTCGAACCCGTCCTCGCCGGTGTAGCCCGTACGCGACACGAAGCACTGCACGCCAGCGACTTTGCCCTGCGTAAAGTGGTAGTACGGGATCATCGCGACGCCGAGGTTCGTGAGCTGCCCGACGAGCGCTTCGGCCTTGGGACCCTGCACGGCGAGCAGCGCCGTCTCGTCCGAGATATCGCGCAGGCGCACGTTCGCGCCGGCCTTCTGCGCGATGATGTGGTCCCAGTCCTTCTGAATGTTGGACGCGTTCACGACCATCATGAGCTTGTCTTCGAACCGATAGACCAGGCAGTCGTCCACGAACGTGCCGTCCTTGGTCAGGATGCCCGAGTACTGCGCCTGACCGGGCTTCAAGGCACCGACGTCGTTGCACGTCACACGTTGCACGAAGGCATTTCGATCCGATCCCGTGATCTCGAACTCGCCCATGTGCGACACGTCGAAGACGCCGACGTCTTCGCGCACGGCACGGTGCTCGGAGTTGATGCCGCCGGGATACGTGACCGGCATCTCGAAGCCGGCATAGGGCACCATCTTGGCACCGAGGCTCACGTGCACTGCGTGGAGTGGTGTCTGTTTCATGACATGAGCGTCGCGAGAAGGGCCTTCTGGACATGTAGCCGGTTCTCGGCCTCGTCCCACACGCGGGACTGAGGTCCGTCGATCACATCAGCAGTAACTTCTTCCCCGCGATGTGCCGGGAGGCAGTGCAGGAAGATCGCGTTCGGGTCCGCGAGCTTCATCAGCTCGGCGTCAACCGTGTAGCCTTTGAAGGCGTTGCGGCGCGCCTCGGCCTCGCCTTCCTGACCCATCGAGGCCCACACGTCGGTATTCACCACGTGCGCGCCTTCGACCGCCTCTTCGGGCACCTCCGTCACCATGACGCATCCATGTTTCTTGGCGTCCTCATACTTGGTGATGTTGGGCTCGAACCCTTCAGGGCACGCGAGCCGCAGCTCGAAGCCCAGGACCGCGGCCGCCTCGAGCCAGGCGTTGGCCATGTTGTTGCCGTCGCCGACCCAGGCAACGCGCTTCCCTTCCCAGCCGCCGAGGTGCTCTTTGACCGTGAAGATGTCGGCGAGCACCTGGCAGGGGTGGGTGAGGTCGGTGAGCCCGTTGATCACGGGGATCGTGGCGAACCGGGCCAGCTCAAGGGCCTCGGCGTGGTCGTAGGTGCGGATCATGATCCCGTCCACGTAGCGCGACAGCACGCGGGCGGTGTCCGGGATCGGCTCGCCGCGGCCGATCTGGATGTCCTTGCTGGAGAGGAACAGGGCTTGGCCGCCGAGCTGGTAGGCACCGACCTCGAAGGAGACCCGGGTCCGGGTGGAGGACTTGGCGAAGATCATGGCCAGGGTCTTCCCGGCCAGGGGCGTGTCCCGATAGCCGCGGGCTTTCATGCGCTTAGCCAGGTCGAAGAGCTGTTCGACCTCTTTGCGGCTGAAATCGGTGATTTGGAGGAAGTCGCGCTTCGCCATGGGCCCCCGGGACGGTCAAAATGACAGGTAAGTGTGACGGATTTTACCCGGGGGCCGGGGCAAGGACAAGTCTCGGATCGTAGCTACTTCGTGAGGGTGATGATGACCCGGAGGGTGGTACCGAAGTACTTATCGCCGGCGAGCCTGTTCATGTCGGCGTTGAAATCCATCTCGCGGACAAAGGTCTCAGCGGCCTGACCCAGCTGAACGGTGTGTCCAATGAGCAGCCAGGTCCCGGCCATGTCCGCGTCAACGTCGCCGCCGTCCTGAGCGCCGCCCGGCAAAAAGAGATGACCGGAGGTTTTGCCGTCGGCAGTCAACGTCAGGGTGAGTGACCCCCCGACTTCGAGCCAATTGACGACACTGGAGGGATCAGCCGTAACCAACTGGGTCGCCGTGTACGCGCCCACCATGTTCTCCGGAGTGGGGACGAACACGTCGCCCACTCTGCAGGAGACGAGGGCGACGACACCCCACAGCTGCAGGGTTCTACAGAATGTACTTCCGGAGATCCTCATCCTCGACGATGCGCAGCAGGCGCTCCCGTACCGCGGGGCCATCGAACACGATGTGCTTGGACGGATATTCTGGCAGCTCGAACATGACCTCTTCCAGCAGCGTGGTCATGACCGTATGCAGCCGGCGCGCACCGATGTTCTCCATGCGCTCGTTCACCTTCGCGGCGATGCGCGCGATCTCCTTCACGCCGTCGGGCGTGAACTCGAGCGTCGCCCCGTCCGATGCGCACAACGCGGCGTACTGCTTGGTGAGCGCATTCTCGGGCTCGGTCATGATGCGGACGAAGTCGTCTTCGGTGAGCGACGACAGCTCGACCCGGATCGGGAAGCGGCCCTGGAGCTCGGGGATCAGATCGCTCGGCTTGGCGATGTGGAACGCGCCGGCGGCGATGAACAGGACGTGATCGGTGCGTACGTAGCCGTAGCGCGTCTGCACCGTCGAGCCTTCGACGATCGGCAGCAGGTCACGCTGCACGCCCTCGCGTGAGACGTCTGGGCCGGTGCGCTCACCGCGCGCGCCGGTGATCTTGTCGATCTCGTCGATGAAGATCACGCCGTGATTCTCGACGCGATCCAGCGCCTCGTTCACGACGTCGTCCACGTCGACGAGCTTCTTGAGCTCCTCGTCGATTAGAATGCGGCGCGCCTCGTGCACGTGCACGGTGCGGCGCTTTTTCTTCTTGGGGATCAGGTCCTGGAGCATCTCGCTGAAGTTCATCTCCGTGCCTTCCATCCCCTGCGGCGGCTGCATCATATCGAGCATCGGAAAGCTCTGCTGCTGCACCTCGATCTCGACGTCGCGCTCCTCGAGCTGCCCTTCTTTCAACTGTAGGCGCAGCTTCTCGCGCGTGCGGCGGCGGCGCTCGGTCGCCTCGGTCTCGGCCTCCGGTATTTTGGGTTGCACGTCACCCTTGGACGAGACGACGAAGAGGGGACGTTGTCCCCCAGCTCCCGGCTCCTGGCTCCCAGCTCCTGAAGTTGGAGCGGCGGCGGAGGGCGGCTGAGGAAGCGGCGGCAACAGCAAGTCGAGCAGCCGTTCTTCGGCTTTCAGCTCTGCTGTTGGGTAAACATCATCCTCGCGTTCGGACCGGACCATGTTGATCGAGACATCAACTAGTTCACGGACCATCGATTCGACATCCCGGCCGACGTAGCCGACTTCAGTGAACTTCGAGGCCTCGACCTTCAGGAACGGCGCGCCCGCGAGCCGAGCCAGCCGGCGCGCGATTTCGGTTTTCCCGACGCCCGTCGGACCGATCATGATGATGTTGTTCGGCATGATCTCGTCCCGGATCTCTTCGGGCGCCTGGGCGCGGCGCCAGCGGTTGCGCACCGCGATGGCGACGGCCTTTTTCGCCGCTTCCTGGCCGACGATGTAGCGGTCCAGCTCCGCGACGATCTTGCGCGGCGGCATCTCCTCCAACCATGGGAGCGTGTCCTCGGCAGGCGTGGCGGAGGGCGGCGCGTGGGGGGGGGCGGCGGCGGGCGGCAATGGCGATGACGACGTAGGGGCCTTAGGCATGTCTATAACTCAAGTACCGTAATGTGAGTGTTGGTGTAGACGCAGATTTCGGCCGCGATTTCCAATGCTTTCCTGACGATCTCGGCTGGATCGAGTTTCGATTCGCCGATCAACGCGCGGGCCGCGGCGAGCGCGAACGAGCCGCCGGAGCCGATCGCCAGCACGCCGTCGTCCGGCTCGATCAGCTCACCCGAGCCGCTGATCACGAAGCCGTGCTCCTTGTCCGCCACGACCAGCAGCGCCTCGAGCCGGCGCAGCACCCGATCGGAGCGCCAGTCCTTGGCCAGCTCGACCGCGGCGCGCGGCAGGTTGGTCGGATAGCGCTCGAGCTTTTCCTCGAACTTCTCGAACAGCGTGAACGCGTCGGCCGCGGCGCCGGCGAAGCCGGCGAGAATCTTCCCGCCGCGCAAGGTTCGCACCTTGTTGGCGTTGGCCTTCATCACGGTCTCGCCGACCGTGACCTGGCCGTCGCCGCCGATCGCGACTTTGCCGTTCTTGCGAACACAGAGGATTGTGGTGCTATGCATGCGCTGCATTGTATTCCTGCTCCCGGCTCCTTGCTCCCTGCTCCGTTTATGCCCTCGGATGCGCCTGCTGATAGACCTTTTTCAGTCGTTCCACCGACGTATGAGTATACACCTGCGTGGTCCCCAGCGACGCGTGGCCCAGTAATTCCTGCACCGACCTGAGATCAGCGCCGGCGTCCAGCAGGTGCGTCGCGAACGAGTGGCGCAACGCGTGCACGTGCAGCTCCTTGCCGCGCGAGAGCGTCTCGAACAACCGCTTCATCGCCAACTGGACGCCGCGCGGCGTAATCCGCTTGCCACGCATATTCACAAACATCGGCCGGTTCCCGCCGCGCTGGGTGGCGATGTTGTCGCGCACCTGGAGGTACTTGCGCAACGCGGACGTCGCGTGGGAGCCCACGGGGACGATGCGCTCCTTCTTGCCCTTGCCGCGCAGTTTCACCTGATCGGATACCAGATCGACGTCGGGATCGTTGAGACCGGCGAGCTCGGACAAGCGCATCCCGGTCGAGTAGAACAGCTCGAGCATCGCGAGATCGCGCAGCTCGCGGAACCCGCCGGCCGCGGCGCGGGCCTCGGCGTCGGCGAACAACATCTCCATCTCGGCCCTGTCGAGAAAGGCGGGCAGCGTCTTCTCGAGCCTGGGCGTGCGCGCGGCGCGGGCCGGATTCACCTCGAGCCCTCGGGTCGCGTTGAGAAAACGGTAGAACGTGCGCAGCGCCGACAGCGCCCGCGCGACCGAGCGCTTGGCCAGGCCGCGGCGCTGCTCGGCCGCGAGAAAGCCCCGCACCGCCAATCGATCGACACCGGCCCAGCTCCACGGGCCGCCGTAATAGTTCTGGCAGAACGCGGCGAACGCTTCGAGGTCACGCGCGTAGGCTTTGACGGTATGCGGGGAGTCGTTGCGCTCTTTCTCGAGGAAGGTGACGAACTCGGCGATCTCACTCATGCATTGATCTCAACACCGAGCTGATCAGCAAAATCACCCATGGCCTTCATCGCGCGCTCCGCCAGGGCTTCCTTCTTCTTGAACTTGTCCTTGGGCGCGTTTGCGAGCGGCTCCATCAGGCCAAAGTTCGCGTTCATCGGCTGGAAGCGCTTCGCGTCAGTCTCGCGCAGGTAGCGGTACAACGAGCCGAGCATCGTGGTCGGCGGAGGAAGGAGCGGCTCTTCGCCCGCCAGCAGGCGCGCGAGGTTGATGCCCGCCATCAGCCCCGTCGCCGCGGACTCGGTGTAGCCCTCGACGCCCGTGAGCTGCCCGGCAAAGAGGAGCCGAGCATCGTCTTTGGCGGCGAGGTGCGGCGAGAGCGCCTGGGGCGCGTTGAGGTAGCTGTTGCGGTGAATGCTGCCGAAGCGCAGGAACTCGGCCTGCTCGAGCCCCGGAATCGTGCGGAAGATCCGCTGCTGCGCGCCGGTTTTGAGCCGCGTCTGGAAGCCGACCAGATTCCACATCTGCGCCGCCCGGTCCTCCTGCCGCAGCTGCACGACGGCGTAGGCCTCGCGTCCCGTGCGCGGATCGGGGAGTCCGATCGGCTTCATGGGGCCGAACCGCAGCGTCTCCATGCCACGCTGCGCCATCTCTTCGACCGGCAGGCAGCCTTCGAAGTAGGAGACGTTGTCCCATTCGTGGCCCGGCACGTATTGCTCGCCCGTGATCAGCGCTGAGACGAAGCTCTCATATTCCTGCTGCGAGAAGGGTGCGTTCCAGTAGTCGTCGCCCCCACCCTTCCCGTAGCGCGACGCCTTGAACAGCCGTGAGAAGTCGAGCGAATCGGCCGAGACGATCGGCGCGATGGCGTCGAAGAAGGCGAGCGACTCGACACCGAGCCGCGCCGCGATGGCCTGGGCAAGTGCATCAGAAGTCAGCGGTCCGGTGGCAATGATTGCCGGGCTGGGAAGATCAGTAATCTCGCCCCGAACGATCGTGATGTTCCCGTGTCCCGAGACCCGAGCCTCGAGTCCCTTCGCAAACACCACACGATCGACGGCGAGCGCACTGCCACCTGGAATTCGAGCCACGTCCGCGGCCTCGAGCACGATGCTGCCGAGCAGGCGCATCTCGGCCTTGAGCAGGCCGTGCGCGTGCAACGGTTCGACCGATTTGAAGGTGTTGCTGCAGACCAGCTCGGCGAGATTCTCGGTTTGATGCGCCGGGGTCATCTTCACGGGGCGCATCTCGTGCAGCGTGACGTGGACGCCACGCTCGGCGAGCGCCCATGCGGCCTCGCATCCGGCGAGTCCGCCACCGATGACATGTACGGGCGCAGCTTGCAGCGCCCCTACGTCGTCACCTCTTCGGCTTCGGGGGTCGATTCCTCCGCGACCATCGTGTGTCCGCACTTCAGGCACTTGCGTGTGGTCTCTCCCGTCGTCTTCGACTTGATCTCTTCCATACCGACGAACTGGCAGTTCGGGCACGGCACCGGGACCGGCTTGTTCCAGGTCGAATAATCGCAATCCGGGTAGCGCAGGCAACCGTAGAACGTGCGGCCGCGCTTGGTGCGCCGCTCGGCGAGATCGCCGACGGTGCACTTGGGGCACTTGATGCCGATCGGTACGGGCTGCGTGTACTTGCACTTGGGGTAGGTCGTGCACGCCAGGAATTCGCCGAAGCGTCCGGTCTTGATCACCATCGGCGCGCCGCACTCCTTGCAGATCTCGTCGGACGGCCGGTCGGGCACTCTGTCCTTCTTGATCGAGCGCGAGTAATCGCACTCCTTGGTCGCATAGCGCACGCAGGCGATGTACGGACCGAACCGGCCGCTCTTCACCTCGAGCGGGCTGCCGCACTTGGGGCACTTCTCGGTGTCGAGCCCCGAGAGGTCGTGCACCTCGTGGATGATCTTGTTCACGTCTATCGCTTCGAGCGCCAGGTTGAACGGCTTCCAGAATTCGCCCAGCACCGTCTGCCAGGCGAGATCGCCCTCTTCGACCTTGTCGAGCTCGTTCTCCATGTTCGCGGTAAACCCGACCTCGAACACCTCGGGGAACGAGCGTTTCAACACCTTCCACACGATTTCGCCCTGGGGCGTGGGCTGGAAGCGCCGGTCCTTGGCGGTCGCGTACCAGCGCGTGCGCAGCGTCGAGATGATGGCGGCATACGTGGACGGCCGCCCGATGCCGAGGCGCTCCAGCTCCTTCACGAGGCTGGCTTCGCTGTAGCGCGGCGGCGGCTCGGTGAAGTGCTGGCTGGGGACGATCTGCTTGAGCATGACCCGATCGCCCTCTTTCAGAACCGGGATCGGCGCGAGGCTGTCCAGCGTCTTGGCGTCCTCGGCCTCGTGCGCCTCGCTGTAGAGCGCGTGATAGCCGTCGAACAGCTGGCGCGAGCCGGTCGCGCGGAACAGGAATCGCCCGTTGGCGAGGTCGAAGTCGACCTTGGTCGCCTCGTACACCGCCGGCGTCATCTGCGACGCCAGGAAGCGCCGCCAGATGAGCTGATACAACTTGAAGAGGTCGCGCTCGAGATACTTCTTCAGGTCTTCGGGTTTGTAGCCGACTTCGGTGGGGCGAATCGCTTCGTGGGCGTCCTGGACCTTCGAGCCGCGGCCACCCTTGTGGACGTTTGGCTCGTCGGGCAGATAGCGCTTGTCGAACTGCGCGTTGATGTACTCGCGCGCCTGCTTGATCGCGGCATCGGAGACGCGGACGGAGTCGGTGCGCATGTACGTGATCAGACCGACGGATCCCTGATCCCCAAGCTCGACCCCCTCATACAGCTTTTGCGCGGCGCGCATCGTGCGGCCGGCCGAAAAGCCCAGCTGTTTCGCGGCTTCCTGCTGCATCGTGCTGGTGGTGAACGGCGCCGGCGCTTTGCGCCGCCGCTCGCCGCGCTCCACCGAGGTGACGACGAACGGCAGCTTCTCGACCTCGGCAACGATCGCGCGGGCGTCCGCTTCGTTTTTGATCTCGGGCTTGTGCCCGGAGAGTTTCTGCAGGCGTGCCTGGAACGGCTGGCCGTCTTTCTCGAGATCGGCCGCAATGGTCCAGTATTCCTGCGGCACGAACTTCCGGATTTCCTCTTCGCGCTCGATGATCAGCCGCAGGGCCACCGTCTGCACGCGGCCCGCGGAGAGGCCGGTCTTGATGCTCTTCCAGAGCACCGGCGACGCCTTGTAGCCCACCAGGCGGTCGAGCACGCGCCGCGCCTGCTGCGCGTCCACCTTGCGCTGGTCGATATCGAGGGGGTGGGCCAGGGCTTCGGCTACGGCGTCTTTGGTGATCTCGTGAAACAGCACGCGCCGCACGTTGCCATTGCCATTCAACTGCGACGCCACATGCCAGGCAATGGCCTCGCCTTCTCTATCAGGATCAGTGGCGAGGAGCACGCGGTCGGCGTATTTGGCGGCCTTCTTGATCTCGGCGAGGGTCTTCGCCTTTTCCTTAATAGTGACGTACTTGGGGGTGAAGTTGTTGTCGACGTCTACGCCTAGCTCGCGCTTGGGCAGATCGCGGAGATGGCCCACGGTCGCCTTCACCGTGTAGCCCTTGCCGAGATACTTGCCGATCGTCTTGGCCTTGGTCGGGGACTCGACAATGACGAGCGCGCCGCCCTTTACAGGAGCGGCGTCGGTCACTTCCTCTTCCGCCGTCGGGAGAACCGCCTCGGCGTCCTTCTTTTTCCGGGGCGCTCTCTTCTTTTTGGGCTTCACTTCTTCATTACTATCAGGCACTGATCAACCTTTGGTCAAAAGAACCAGACGTCGAGACGTCTAGGGGTTTGCATCGTTACCAACCTGCGCTCATTTGCGCAAGTCGGACGATCTCATCGGCCACTTTTTCCGCAGGCTTGGCCTCGGTCAGCACCGTCGCATCCGCCTTGGCGTAATACGAATCACGCTCTTTGAGCAGCGTCCGCATCTGATCTACAGGATCTCCACCCATCAAAACGGGCCGGGTTCCCGACGGCTCCGCGCGCCCCGCGGCGACTTCGGCCCGCGCCTTGAGATAAACGAAATACCCGCTGGCTCTTGCGCCATCGAGCTGCCCCGGTTGCGCGGCCCAGCCGCCACCCGGCACGATCACGGCCGGTTCATTCGCCAGCGCGGTGTCGACTTCCTTGCGTTCCATCTCCCGAAACGCCTGCTCACCTTTCTCGGCGAAGATCATCGTGATCGGCTTGCCTTCCTTACGGACCAGGACGCTGTCGATGTCGACGAAGCCGGCCTGCAGCCGGTCGGCCACCATCTTTCCGACGGTGCTTTTCCCCGCA
>Ga0137433_1000213_pt1 | contig 34253 bp, 25 predicted proteins | sample EasRivERMZT840_2_FD_102335 | JGI IMG/M metagenome (GOLD analysis project Ga0137433, IMG submission 102335) | Soil microbial communities from meander-bound floodplain in the East River, Colorado, USA - East River MetaG ERMZT840_2 | ecosystem: Environmental > Terrestrial > Soil > Floodplain ...
AGCCCGCGCGCGCTGCCGCCGCCGAACGCGACGCCGACTGTCGGACGTTCGACCGTCCGGGCGACCGGGGGCGGAGGCTCGGCCGGACCGGCGGGCCGCGCCGATTTCGGCGGACTATGAAGCGGCGCCGCACAGCCGATCGACGTCAGCAGTGTGAGGACGGTGGACGATCGTCGAAGGGAACTCCAAGTCACCCGAAGCACTCTATCGCGCCGATCTCCGGTAGCATGAATCCTTGAACTCGATGCAGCTCGGCATGATCGGCCTCGGGCGAATGGGCGCCAACATGGCACGGCGCCTGATGCGCGGTGGACACACGTGCGTGGTCCACGATCGATCGCCTGAGGCGGTGGCGGCGCTGGTGGGCGAGGGCGCCACCGGAGCCGCGTCGCTTGCCGAACTCGTGCAGCGCCTCCAGGCGCCACGAGCCGTCTGTCTGATGCTGCCGGCCGCGATCGTCGGCGCTGTCCTCGACGCGCTGGCGCCGCTGCTCGCCACGGGCGACGTCGTCATCGACGGCGGGAACTCGCACTACCAGGACGACATCGCGCGCGCGAAGCACCTTGCGGCGCGGGGTCTCCACTTCGTGGACATGGGCACGAGCGGCGGCGTCTGGGGGCTCGAGCGCGGTTACTGCCTCATGATCGGCGGCGAGGCCGAGGTGGTGGCGCGACTCGATCCGCTGTTTGCCGCGCTCGCGCCGGGGCCAGGCGCCATCCCGCGTACGCCCGGCCGCGAGGCCATCGGCGGTACAGCCGAGCACGGCTACCTCCACTGCGGCCCGAACGGCGCCGGACATTTCGTCAAGATGGTGCACAACGGCATCGAGTACGGCCTCATGGCCGCCTATGCCGAGGGACTGAACATCCTGAAGCACGCCAACGTCGGCATGGCCACGCACGAGCATGACGCCGAGACCACGCCGCTCCGGCATCCCGAGCACTACCAGTACGATTTCAACCTGGCCGACATCACCGAGCTCTGGAGGCGCGGCAGCGTCATCGGGTCCTGGCTCCTCGATCTGACGTCGGCGTCGCTCGCCAAAGACCCGGGTCTCACGCAGTTCGGCGGCAAGGTCTCGGACTCCGGCGAGGGACGCTGGACCCTGGCCGCGGCCAACGACGAGTCCGTGCCCGCGTACGTCCTGACGGCGGCGTTGTTTGGCCGCTTCGCGTCCCGGGGCGAAGCGGACTTCCAGAACCGCGTGCTCTCGGCCATGCGCTTCGCGTTTGGCGGTCATCTCGAAAAGAAATGACCGGCGGGCCGGCGCCTCAGTCAGCCTCTGACGCTCTGGTGCTCTTCGGCATCACGGGCGACCTGGCCTACAAGAAAATCTTTCCAGCGCTGCAGGCGATGGCCAGGCGAGGCACGCTGACGTTCCCCGTCGTTGGCGTGGCGCGTTCGGGATGGGTCCGCGATCAGCTCGTGGAAAGAGCCAAAGCCAGCGTCACGGAACACGGCGGCGGTCTCGATCCGTCAGCCTTCGCGATTCTCGAGTCGCAGCTCCGCTACGTTGAGGGCGACTACAACGATCCTGAAACGTTCAGCCGAATCAAGGCGGAGCTCCAGCACGCGCAGCGTCCCACGTTCTACCTCGCCATTCCGCCCAGCGTATTCCCGGCGGTCGTGCAGAAGCTGGCCGACTGTGGGTGCTCCACGGGCGCGCGGGTGGTCGTGGAGAAACCGTTTGGCCGCAGCCTCGAAAGCGCCCAGGCGTTGAATCAGCTGCTGCTCCGGACGTTTCCCGAGCAGTCGATCTTCCGGATCGATCACTATCTCGGCAAGGAGGCCGTCCAGAACATCCTGTACTTCCGCTTCGCCAACGCCTTTCTCGATCCCATCTGGAACCGCCGGTACGTCGAGAACGTGCAGATCACGATGGCCGAGGACTTCGGTGTTGTCGGCCGGGGCAAGATGTACGAAGAGACAGGCGTCATTCGCGACGTGATTCAGAATCACCTGCTTCAAGTCGTCAGCTATCTCGCCATGGAGGCGCCGGCGTCCACGTACGCCGGAGCGATTCACGACGAGCAGGCCAAGGTGCTGCGGACGATTCGCCCGCTCACGACCGAGAACCTCGTCAGCGGTCAGTACCGCGGCTACCGCGACGAGCCCGATGTCGCGAAGGGCTCACAGGTGCCGACGTACGCGGCCATTCGCCTGCATGTTGATTCCTGGCGCTGGGAGGGCGTGCCGTTCATCGTCCGCGCCGGCAAGCGGCTGAAGATGACGTGCACCGAAGTGCGCGTGGAATTCAAGACACCGCCGCCGGTCGTGTTCCATGAGCCGGCGCCGTCGGAAGGCAACTACGTGCGGTTCAGGCTGAGCCCGCAGGTGGCCATCGCGCTCGGCGCTCGAGTGAAGAGGCCCGGAGAAGACATGGTGGGCGAACCGATCGAGCTCAAGCTGGTCGATGCGCCCGAGCAAGGCACGGGCGGACAGATGGACGCGTACGAGCGGCTGCTCGGCGATGCCATGGCCGGCGACGCGACGCTCTTCGCACGCCAGGATGTGGTGGAGGCCGCGTGGGCGATCGTCGATCCGCTGATCGGCACGCCGCAGCCGGTGCACGACTACGAGCCCGGCAGCTGGGGGCCAGGCGAGGCCGACCGGTTCGTGTCCGGCATCGGCGGCTGGAACGTTCCGCCCTAGCGTGGCGTCTCGTCGCGCGCGACCAGGTCCATGATCGTCCTCACATACCGGCGCGTCTCTTCGAACGGCGGGATGCCACCGTAGCGCTCGACGACGCTCGGGCCGGCGTTGTAGCTGGCCAGCGCCAGGGCGACGTCGCCCTGGTGGTCGCCGATGAGTGCGCTCAGGTACTGCGTGCCGGCCATGATGTTGTCGCGCGGGTCGAAGGCATCCGCGACGCCCATCTCCGCCGCCAGCGCCGGCATGAGTTGCATGAGGCCCTGCGCACCTGCGCTTGAAACGGCCAGCGGATCGAACGCGGACTCGGTTCGAATCACCGCGCGAATCAGCGCGGGCTCCAGCGCGAAGCGTTTTGCCGCCGTCTGGATCAAGTCCTCGAACGCGTGTTTCGGCGGCAGCCGGAAGGTCGTCGAGGTGGTCACCGTGGCCACCGGCGCCGGCCCGATCACTGCGACGGCCACCGGCGCCACGGCCTGGGGCGCGTGACCGGTCCGGCTATGGGCGGCCGGCGCGACGAGGGCGGCGCCCGCCAGCAGCATCGAGTGCATCCGCCGGCACCGCTTCCGGCGTTTGCGCGTGCGCGGTCGTGTCATCAACGCACCACCGCGAACTGCAGGATCATGGCGGGGATCGCGGCGGTGATGCGCGCTTCCATGGGGGCCGGGAATGCCGGCACGGGTCCGACGAGGGCGGCTCGATACACGGCGAGCATCAGCTCCTGAAACACGGGCAGCGCCAACCGGCCCCCGTTTTCGCTCGCTCCCAGCGAACGGTTGTCGTCAAAGCCGATCCGGACGGCAGCGGTGATCCCCTCCGGACCGTAGGTCGAGCCCACGAAGATCGCGTCCTTGAAGCCATTGGTCGTTCCCGTCTTTCCCATGACCGCGATCGGGAACCCGCGCGAGGCCAGCGCATGCGCCGTGCCCGTGGGCAGTCGCACGACACCACGCAACCCTTCCTGGATGAGCGAGAGCGCGGCCGGGTCAATGGCGGCTGATCGCGGACCACGCCTGGCCGCGGCCTTGAGCTCACCGCCATCGCTGACAACGGACCGGATCACGTATGGCTCGGCCACGATGCCCGAGGCCATCGTGCGGTAGGCATTCGCCAGCTCCAGGAGGTTCATCTCGGACGCACCCAACGCCGTCGCGGGGTAGCGCCCGAGGGGCGTGCGCACGCCGAGACTCTCGGAGGTGCGCAGCACGCGGTCGATCCCGATTTGCACGCTCATCCAGACGGCCGCGGCGTTCCTCGACTCGGCGAGCGCCTGGCGGATCGGAATCAGGCCTTTGAAGAGCCCGTCGTAGTTGGCGATCCATTTCGGCGGGCGCCCGATCCCGTCCGGCACGCTGATCGGCTCGTCCGGCACCAGGGTCTCCAGCGTGAAGCCGCCGGCGAGAAATGCCGCGAGGTACACGATCGGTTTCATCGTGGATCCTGGCTGTCGCTGTGATCGCGTCACCCGGTTGTAGTCGCTGTAGGACGCGGGGCGGTTGTTGAAGACCTGCCGGCCGCCCGTTTCAGCCAGAATCCCGCCGTCGCGGTTCCGCAGGACGACGGCCGATCCCTGGACCAGGCCTCGCGCCGTCGGATGCCGCTGCTCGTAGCGCGCCAGCCCGCGTTCCAGCGCGTCGTTCACGATGCGCTGTACGCGAGCGTCTGCCGTCGCGTAGATCTGAATCCGCCCCAGCAGCAGGTCTTCCACGCCGAGGTTGGCGTGGCGGGCGGTCAATTCTTCCAGCACATGCTCGATCACCGAGGACGCCTGCAGCGGCGGCTCGATCTGGGTCCGCGGCACAATCTTGAGCTCGCGCGCCTTGGCCTGCGCCGCGGCCGCCGCCGCCATGAACCCGTTCGCTTCCATCAGCGTCAGCGTCTGGTTTCGCCGGCGGACAACTCGTGCCTGGTCCTTGGCGGTGGGCGCGTAGTCGCGTGGGGACTTGGCAATGCCGGCGAGCAACGCCGCCTTGTCGGCATCGGCGTCGGTAAAGGTCGCGAGCTGCCGGCCGAAGTAGTACTCAGCCGCCCTGGCGAACCCGTACTGCCCATTGCCCATGTAGACGAAGCTCGCGTATCGGGCGAGAATCTCTTCCTTCGCGCGTCGCTTCGAGCCGAACCGCGCCTCCATTTCGTCCTCGAGCCACAGCGAGAGTCGAACCTCCTCCCGCTTGCGAGCCAGCATGTTGACGCTCCGCGCGCCGATGATCGACGACAGCGCGCCGGGCAGGAATCCGGCCGAGCGAAGCTGGTAACTGTTCTCCTGGGTGGTCTGGCTGCGGAGAAAATGACCGCGCACGAGCTGCTGCGTGATCGTCGACCCGCCCTGCGGGAAGAGCGGCCCGCCGTTCGCGTCGGCGTGACGGCCGCCCCGCAACAGACGCCCCGCCAGCGTGCCGACGCGGATCCTGCCAATCACGCGAGGCAGGCTGTAATAGTCCACGCCGTCGTGGGAGAAGAAGCGCTTGTCTTCGGCGGCCAGTATGGCGTTCCGCACGATCGGCGGGATGTCCTCGTACCGCGTGATCTCACGGTACTCGCGCGCCAGCTCGATGAGCGGCCGGCCGCCGGCATCGTAGACGCGGCCGATCGCCGAGAACTCAAAACGGATGAAGGTACCAAGGTCGGGCAGGTTCTGGCGATTGAAGTACACGTACTCGAGCTGGGAGGCCGCAAACAACGCCATGAACGCGGACCCGACGATCGCGATGCGCTTGCAGGCACGGAGGACACCACGCCTGGTCCATCGCGGCGGCCACGTGAGTGACAGCCACATGAGATCGCGCCACCGGCTCGACACCGGTCGAGCCGATGCCGTCGTCGCCTGTTTGTTCACGGCATCTACATGGTAGGCACGCCGTGGGCGCGACCGCTGTACCGTTGAGCACAGCCGCGCGGAAGCGGGCTCAGTGTCCCGCGAGCTGGACGGTGAGCGCCGCCATCGCGCGCGAGAACGCCATCCGGCACGCGTCCTCGCTCTTGCCCGTGCGTGACGCGATCTCGGGAAAGGTGAGTTCCTCGAGCTTGCGGAGCATGATGATCTCGCGCTGGGCGTCGGTCAGCGACTCGAGCGCGCGCTCGAGCCGCTGCATCTCCTCGGAAATGATCGCGAGGCTCAAAGCCTGGCGCACCGGCGCCGGCACCGCCGCCGCGGCGTCCAGCGGCGCCCGCCGGGCGGCGTCGCGGCGCTCGCGCGCGTGGAAGTCGGCGTGGTCGCGGATCTCGTTTTCGGCCATCCGCGCCAGCCAGCCCATCACGGCGGCCGGATCCTTGACTTGATCGATGCGCTCGAAGGACTTGCAGAGTACGACCTGCAGGATGTCGCGCGACTCGACCTCGCTGCGCAAGGTGCGCCCGAGCTTCAGGCGAATCAGGGGCAGCAGCTTCCGCGCGCAGCGTTCGTAGAAGGCGTTCAGGTCCTCGGCCTTCCCGCCACGGGCGCGCTCGAACAGGTCTCGCGTCTCGGTCACGCGCAAAAAGCTATCACCACGAAGCTCACGAAGGGCACGAAGGATCCTGGATTCGGAAAGAGCTCACAGCAAGGGGACGAAGGGCACGAAGCACTTCTTGGGGTGGGAAAGAGCTCACCACGAAGGACACGAAGGGTTGTGGGGTCGGAAAGAGCCCACCACGAAGGACACGAAGGGCACGAAGGATCTGGGGGTGGGAAAGAGCCCACCGCTTCGTGATCTTCGTGGTGAGCCCGTCCTCAAGCCCTCGTGGTCTTCGTAGCCGGCTTCGTGAGTTTCCTGTCCTCAATCTTCGAGGTCCTTCGCGATCTTCGTGGTGAGTCCGTCCCCAAATGACTTCGTGATCTTCGTGACCTTCGTGGTGAGAGCTCTTTGTTCGCTTCTGGCTCTCGGTGCCGTCCTTATTCCTGAGGGACACGACCATGACGATTCAACGCGCATTTGCCGGGCTGATCGCTGCCGTGCTGGCGTCCGGCGGCTGCCTCCTGAAAGACGTGACCGAGACCTGGTACCTGGAGCCGGACGGCGGCGTCACCTGGGTGGTGTTGGAGAAGGACGTCCGGTCGGACGCTCAGGCCGCCGCCGATCGACGCAACGAAGAGGAGACCTACTACCAGGACGTCATGCGCGAGGTCCATCCGGCGGCGCGGGGCTTTCGCATCCTTGGCGCCGCGAAGCTCCGGACGCGCATCCTTCGAAGCGAGATTCCATTCAGCGTCGTGACCGAGGGCCGCTTCGCCGCTCTCGACGACCTGGGCCAGCGGATCATCTCGACGTCCGGCCTTGCCGGTGCGTCCGTCCTCACCCGGGACGGCGCCAGCCGCGAGTGGACGTTCACGATCCGCGATCCCCATGCCGAGGACTCGCGGCCGGACGAGGACGTGATGGCGCTGCTGGGCGATCTGGACAGGCTGCAGGTCGTGCTGGTGACCGGCCGCTTCGAAAGCGCGCAGCTGTTCGAGATCAGCGCCGACCGGCGTGTCGCGACGATCGATAGAGCTCAGCTGGAGAAGATGGATGAGAGTGCGGTGCTCGTGCTGAAGCTAAAGTGGAGAACCTACTAATAAACAGTCAATAACCCATAACCATTAACCAATACGCAGGCCAGTATCACTATCCCCCCGGCTTGCTTGCTTTCGCCGTCGCATCCCGCCTGTCCGCGACGCCGAACGCGGTGCCCGTGAGGGGATGGAACCAGATCGTCTGCGCTGATCCCTGCGTGCCCTGCATGCGGACGTCGTGGCCGAGCGCTTTGAGTTTGCCGAGCGTCTCGTCCGAGACGCCGTTGCCCTCGATGTTCAGCCGATCCGGCATCCACTGGTGATGCATGCGCGGCGCGTCCACGGCTTCGCGGCCGGTGAGCTCCCACGCCGTCACGTTCAGCACGACGTCGCGGACGGTGTTGATGATCGTACGGCCGCCGGGCGATCCGGTGATCAGCACGAGCTTGCCGTCCTTCGTGACGATCGTCGGCGTCATCGAGCTCAGCATGCGCTTGCCCGGCTGGATCAGGTTCGGCGCGGTGCCGATGTCGCCCGTGTCGTTCGTCGTGCCCGGCCTCTTGTTGAAGTCGCCCATCTCGTTGTTGAGCAGGATGCCGGTGCCTTTGGCGACGACGTACGAGCCGTAGCCGCCTTCGAGCGTGTAGGTGTTGGAGACGGCCATGCCGTCCTTGTCCACCACCGAGAAGTGCGTCGTCTCGTCGGGCTCCGGCGCGCGGACGGCGGTGAGAATGTCCCGGCCAAGGTCGACGCTGCTCGACGCTTTGGCGCGATCGATGTCCTTCGCCACGTGCTTGGCATGCGACTTCGAAGTCAGCCGTCCGACCGGCACGTCCCCGAAGTCCGGATCGCCGAGGTACCGCGCGCGATCGAGATACGCGCGTCGCATCGCTTCGGCGATGAGATGCAGGGCTTCGACGGATCCGCGCGGCTTCTTCTGGATCTGCTGCTCCTCGAGGATGTTCAGCATCTCGACGAGCGCGATCCCGCCGGAGCTCGGGGGCGGCATCGAGATGACCTCGTAGCCGAGAAACGTGCCGCGCACGGGCGCCCGTTCCTTGGCGCGGTACTTGTCGAGGTCGGACTTGGTGATGAGCCCGCGGTTGGCCGCCATGTCTTCGGCGATGCGGTCCGCAATCCAGCCCGTGTAGAAGACATCCGGGCCGTCGGTGGCAATCGACGTGAGGCTCTTCGCGAGATCGGCCAGCACGATCTTGTCGCCGGCCGCCCACATGCCGCCGTCCGGCTTGCCGTAGGCGGCAACGGATGCCGGAAAGCGCTTCATGTTGCCGGCGACCGCGGTGTTGAGGCCGCGCGCAAGCGATGCCGACAGCGGGAAGCCGCGGCCCGCGAGATTCGCCGCGGGCAGCACGACGTCCTTCCACGGCAGCTTGCCGAACTTCTTGTGCGCGAGCGCCATCCCGCGGACGGTGCCCGGCACGCCCGGCGCCAGATATCCGTACTGCGTCAGCGTGCGATCGATGTTCCCATCGAGCCCCAGGTACATCGTCGACGTGGCTTTCTCCGGAGCGACCTCGCGGTAATCGAACGTCGTCGCGCGTCCGTCCGGCGTGCGGACGATCATGAACCCGCCGCCGCCGAGGTTGCCCGCCGCCGGGTACGTGACAGCCATCGCAAACGCCGTCGCGACGGCCGCATCCACCGCGTTGCCGCCCGCCGCGAGGACGTTGGCCGCGAGATCCGAGGCGATATCCGACGAGGACACGACGATCCCGGTGCGCGACGCGATGCCCAGATCCGTCGGCACTGGCTGCATCCGGACAGCCACCGGGGTGAGGGCTACCGCCGCCGCGATCAAGAGCGTCTTACACATGACGAGTAGGGGAAACATACACCAAGGCGCATTCGCGTGGTTCCGGAGTTCCGGGGTTCCGGGGTTCCGGAGTGCGACTGGTGGTTCCGGGGTTCTGAGGTGCCAGGGTTCCGAAGTGCCGGCGCCGAACGGGGAACTGGGCACCTCGGAACCGCAGAACCTCCAGTAGTACTCCGGCACTCCGGAACTCCTGAACCTCGGAACCTGTTAGGATTCCCAGTCACTACCATCTCTTTCAGGAGTACCCCCATGAAGCGCCTGCGTTCGACCGCGGTCCTGGCCTTGTTGGTCGCCCTTGTGGGCCTGGCGCCCCTGGGCGCCCAGAACACCCCGAAACGGGCCATTGATCTCGAGGACATCCTCGCGATCAGGGCCATCGGCATCACTCAACTTTCGCTGAACGGCCAGTGGCTGGCCTACCGGCTGTCGCCGCTTCAGGGCGACAGCGAAGTGGTGGTTCGCGCTACCAGCGGGGACAAGGAGATGAAGTTCCCCGTCGGTGAGGGCGCGGGCGGCGCTCTGCAGTTCTCGTCCGACTCGGCGTGGGCCGCCATCTCGATTTCGCCCACGCGCCGCGACGCGCAGGCGAACACGCGCGCGCGGCGGCCGAATCAGACGAGCGTGACGCTCGTGAATCTCGCCACCGGCGAGAAGACGACGGTGCCGAAGATCCAGCGGTATGCCTTCTCAGGTGAGATGGGCGGCTGGATCGCGATGCATCGATACGGCCCGGACGCGGCGCCCGGCGGACCGGCGCTCGCAGCCCCCGGTGGGCCGCCTGTGCCGCCACCCCCGGGCGGCCGAGGCGGCGGTCGCGGCGGTGACGCGCCACGCGACACGCGCCCGCGCGGCCGCGATCTCATCCTGCGCGACCTCAAGACCGGATCCGAGCTGCTCATCGGCAACGTCTCGGAGTTCAACTTCAACAAGACGGGCCGGTACCTGGCGCTCGTCATCGACGCCGCCGATCAGGCCGGCAACGGCATCCAGATCCGCGACATGCAGACGGGCGTCATCACGCCGCTCGAGACCAGCCAGTCGTTCTACGAGCGGATGGCCTGGTCGACGGAAGGCGACGCGCTCGCGCTGCTCAAGGGCAAGGACGACCGTCAGTTCCGGGAGCGCCTATTCTCGGTCGTCGGCTTCACGGGATTCGACAAGGGCACACCAGTGAAGACGACCTACGACCCGGCGGAAGACAAGTCGTTTCCGGCCGGCATGAGCGTGAGCGGCAACCGCGGCCCGCAGTGGACGGAAGCGCGCGACGCACTCATCTTCGGCATCGCGCAACTGACGAAGGTCCCGCCGCCGGCGGGAGGCCGTGGTCGCGGAGGCGAGGGCGCGGAGGGCGCGGAGGGTGGTCGCGGTGCGGGCGCCGCCGGCGCCGGCGACGACAACACCGAGCGGCCGAATCTCGTGATCTGGCACTTCAAGGATCCGCGGCTGCAGTCGCAGCAGGAAGTGCAGGAATCGCAGGATCGCGCGTTCAACTACGCGACGCTGTACCGCGTGGACGACAAGAAGCTGGTCCGGCTGGCCGACGACGAAGTGCGGAACGTCAATATCAGCAGCGTCGGCCGCGGCCGCTTCGTCGTGGGTATCGCAAATGACCCGTACGAGCTGCAGGGCAACCTGGACGGCAAGCGCTTCCAGGACATCTACGCGATCGACACGAAGACGGGCCAGCGCAAGACGATCAAGAAGGAGCTGCGCTGGGGCAACAGCGCGTCGCCGGACGGCAGCAAGTATCTCTACTACGAGAACCGGCACTTCCACGTGTACGACATGGCGGCCGGGACGACGCGCAACATCACGATGAACGTGCCGACGAGCTTCGTGAACACCGAAGACGACCACAACATCGTCGATCCGCCGTCGGGCGTGGTCGGGTGGACGGCGGACAACGCGTCGGTGTTGCTCTCGGATCGGTGGGACGTCTGGAAGGTGCCGGTGTCGGCCACCACGCCGGCCGTGAATATCACGGTGAACGGCAAGAAGGACTCGATTCGCTACCAGGGGCGCATCCGGATCGATCCGGAGGAGCGCGGCATCGATCTGACGAAGCCGCAGTACTTCTCGGCCATGTCCGAGTGGACGAAGCGCGCGGGCTACGGGATCCTGCAGCCCGGCCAGACGGGCCTGAAGATGCTGCTCTGGGAGGACGCGTCGATCAGCGGCCTGCAGAAGGCGGAAAAGGGCGACGTCTGGATCTATCGCAAGGAGACGGCGACGGCCGCGCCGGCGTTGTACGTGACGGACGCGACGCTGGCCGCCGGCCGCAAGGTCGTGGACACGACCGCGGAGACCACGCCGTATCAGTGGTCATCGGGCGTACAGCTCCTGACGTACACCAACAACCATCCGGATCCGAAGCAGCGCAAGCAGCTTCAGGCGTCGTTGTATCTGCCCGCGAACTACGAGAAGGGCAAGACGTACCCGATGGTGGTCTACATCTACGAGCTGCTCACGCAGGGCCATTACCAGTACGGCCGGCCGACGGCGAACGGATTCAGCCGGCAGGCCTACACGAGCAACGGCTATGCGGTGCTCCAGCCGGACATCCGGTACTACGTGAACGATCCCGGCATGTCGGCGGTGTGGGCGCTCGTGCCCGCGGTGCAGGCGGCGGTCAAGACGGGCGTCGTCGATCCGAAGCGCGTGGGTCTGCACGGTCATTCGTGGGGCGGCTATCAGACGGCGCACACGATCACGCAGACGGACATCTTCTCCGCGGCGATCGCTGGCGCGCCGCTGACGAACATGATCAGCATGTATTCGATCATCTACAAGAACAGCGGCGGCACGAACGGCGCGATCTTCGAGAGCAGCCAGGGCCGCTTCACAACCGGGCCGTGGGACAACTGGGCCGCGTATACGCGCAACTCGCCGGTGGCGCACGCGAAGAACGTGAAGACGCCGCTCATCATCCTGCACAACGACCTGGACGGCGCGGTGGACTTCACGCAGGGCGTCGAGTACTACAACACGCTGCGCCGGCTCGGGAAGCCGGTGATCATGCTCGAGTATCCCGGTGAGAACCACGGCCTCGCGCGCCCCGCCAACCAGCAGGACTACACGGTGCGCATGAAGGAGTTCTTCGACCATTACCTCAAGGGCTCGCCCGCGCCGGACTGGCTCGAGTACGGCGTGCCGCGCCTCAAGATGCAGGAGCACATCGACCAGCGGCTCAAGGAACGCGCCGAGAAGGAGAAGAACGCGCCGGCGACGGCAGGCACGCGCGGCGGCGGGGGCGGCAACTGACCATGGGCGGCATCAACCTGGCACGCGTACTCATCGGCGGGATCGTGGCGGGGATTGTCGCCAACGCCGGCGACTTTCTGATCGAGCAGGTGATCCTGGTCGAGGACGGGACGCAGAACGCGCAGCGGCTGAACCTCGACCCGGTGCAGGTGCAGGCCTCGGCCACGACTTGGATCGTCGGAGACTTCGTGTACGGCATCCTGCTCGTGTTCGCGTACGCCGCGATGCGGCCCCGGTTCGGCCCGGGGCCGCGCACGGCCGTGATCTCGGCCGTGACGCTCTACCTGCCCATCTTGGTCGTGCTGCTGGGGTTCATGTCGATGGGGATGTTCGTGCAGGACGCGTTCATGCGCAGCGCCGGGCTCCACCTCGTGGTGGCCCTGGCCGCAAGTCTCGCGGGGGCCGCGGTTTATAAAGAGTGACTCGTCTGGTTCATAGGTTCATGGGTTCATGGGTTCATGGGTTCATAGGTTCATAGGTTCACGGGTTCACGGGTTCACGGGTTCATTTGTTCACGGGTTCGGCCGAACCGATGAACCGATGAACCAGAACCTATGAACCGATGAACCCATGAACCTGACCAGCGATAGCGCTATGATTGCTGGGCCAGCACGCCGAAGGGACCCTTATGGACGTCGCCTCCTGGTTACTTTTCTCCCTAGCTCTGACTGGACCGCCGCAGCAAGCACCGGTGGTGGCGCCGCCGCCGGCGGTCATTCGCGCCAATTTCGGCTCACCGGATCAGCAGCGCCCGCCCACCGGCGAGCGCCCGCTGCCGCCTGACGAGCGCCCGCACCAGGTCGGCATCGGCGCCGGCTTCAGTGCGACGACCCAGGGCCTGGGCGGCGCGACGCGGTTCTTCTTCAACGACCGCTTCGGCGTCGATTTCATGGCCTCGTGGTACCACCCGCAGACGCGGAACACCACCGGCTCCATTTTCAACGCGACGCCGTCCGTGGTCTACATGCTCAAGCTGCCGAACGATCTCGCGTCGATCGACATCCGTCCGTACGTCGGCGGAGGCTTGAGCTACGTCCGTTCGAGCTATCGGCCGATCAACACGATCAACACGATCTACACGGGCGACACCAGCGGGCTCGGCGGCCAGGTCTTCGGCGGCGCGGAACTGACGTTCCAGGACGCGCAGTTCGTGACGATCAGCTTCGAGGGGCGCTACTACAGCCTGCCGGTGCAGACGGTGAACGTCAACATGATTGACGGATTCAATTTCATGATGATGTTCCACTTCTATCTGCGGTAAAGCGCTGCAGGATCTGGTTCATAGGTTCATAGGTTCATAGGTTCATAGGTTCATAAGTTCATCGGTTCCGGTTCAAGGTTCACGGTTCGGGTGCCGAACCAGTGAACTCATGAACCCATGAACGAGAACCCATGAACCTATGAACCCATGAACCAATCATGGTTCATCCGATCAGTACCGCCGTAGCGCCGACCCAGCTCAGTCCTTTGTTGTGGTCCACGCCCATCATTTTTCCGCGGCCCATGCGGCCGAGCGGCGTGACCGTGCGATAGCGATCGCCGTCGCGGACCATCATCAGGCGCACTTCGAGCTGCGTGGGGCCGTGCGGCGTGTCGATCGTCGGCGTGAAGGCGACGCGCTCCTGAAGAATGTAGTGACGACGAGAGTCCGGCGCGATCGCGGCGAGGTCCGCGTCCGTCGGAGCGAAGATGATGCCGCCGCCGGCGAATGAGAACAGCGGCTTGAGCAGCCACTCGTCTCGGGCCCCGCGAATCTCCGGCACGTCCCCGAGGTAGTGCGTTTCGGGGACCGACGCGTGCCTCAGCCACGGAATCGAGAACTTGCTGATCTTGAAAAACCAGTCCGGGCCGCCAACCCATTCGACGTCGAGATCGGCCGCGAGATCGAATGGCCACGCACGGCCGGTGCGTGCGAGCTCGTCGGGAATCACCCGGTTGTAGATCCGCCTGACCGGGACGAGCGCGCCATCGCGGCGCGCGAAGAGCCGGCGGCCTTGCGTGACGAGGTCGCCGAGATCCACCGCGCGCACGCCCCAGAGCTGTTCGGTCGCCGCGAAGTCCGGCCGCGTCTTCTGGCGCGCCGGATCGATCTCGACGAGCACGACTTCAGCCGGATCGTGCGGGCCGACGATCGCGCGGCCGATGAGGCGGAGATAGTCGTCTCGCGTGAGGCCGCCCACGGTCACCGCAGTCTCGGGAAAGCCGTAGAGCTCGCGGCTGATCTCGCCGAGGACGAGCTGGAATCCATAGAGGGACGGAAACGCCTGCAGTTCAACGAGCCTGGGCTCGAGACCGGACGGGCCCTCGACGAAGCCGAAGTCCACCTGGATGAACGTCGGGCGATCCTCACCGTGCGCCGGGCGGCATCCGTCCGGGACGACCGCGTCGGCCGCCGCGAGATAGGCGGAATTGCCGAGTAACTGCGCGATGAGCTCCTGAGCGGCCGCGTCGAGCCGGGCCAGGAGCGCGGCCGGCAGGAAGCAGGGTGTCTCCGACAATCGGAACTCGACCGGCACACCCAGGCGCTGCTGGATCGCGTCCACGAAAGCCGCGTAGCGGGCGGGCGTAAACTCGCGGTTGAACCGGTGGCGAAGGGATGTGATCACAGCCGAAAACGACTCCGGAGTCTTTTATCACGTACTAATCGCTGGGAAATTACACCATTCCGGGATCAGGGAATCCCCCAAGGCGACGGTAGAAGGGATTACCGATTGGCCTCGCACGCCGCGAGGCATAGGGTGGAGGTATGGTTGACGGCCAGCCGATCACGCTGCCGTTACACTGCACGCACTGTCTCCAGCCCGTGCGCGTGAGGTACCGACCAGCCAATCACGATCACCAGACGGAACGCCGCTGTCCGTACTGCGACCAGCCGCAGATCTTCACGCTGAAGGGTACCGTGCTCGTCGTCGAGAAAGCCGACGACCGGCTGTAGCCTCGGAGATCGCCGCTCCAGAACCCGGAGCGGCCTACATAGATCACGTCAGCAGAAAGCGGCCGTGCTCCATGATGCGGACGCCGTCCACGTCGATGTCGAACTCGGTGCCGACGACGTCGATGTGCGTGGAGGAGTACCAGGTGGCGCCGGTGTGCGCGCCATACGGGTTGCCGAAGGCGATGTGCACGCCAGGAAACTTCTCGTCCTGCAGGATGTGGCCGATCACCGACGTGAGGCCGATGTTGGTGCCGATGGCGAACTCGCCGACGCGATCGCTGTTCTCGTCGGTGTGCGTGTAGCGCCAGAAGTCGTCGCGGAGCGCGGCGTTGGGCGAGGCCGCCCGCACGAGGCGGCTCTGCTCGATCTCGATGGTGAGCGGCGTCCCCTTGAGCGATCCGTAGCGGTCGCAGAGCCAGTCGCCGACCACGCCGTCGATCACGAAGGTGCCGTTGACCTCACCCGGCGACGTGAATACTTCGCCGCCTGGCAGATTTCCCCACTTGTCCCGCGAGATGAGGCCGCTGGTTTTCACCCAGCGGAGGGCGGGATCCAGTGACGCGCGCACGTCCGTGCCCGCCGGCGTCGTCGCCCGGATGGCGCGGGCGGGACTGACGATGTCGAACACGCGCTGGCTGAGCCGATCCACCTCGCGATAATCGGCGCGCATGCCCTCGCGCATGATCTGGTCGGTGATGTTGACCATGTGCGCGTGCCGCATGCGGCGGCGGTTGACGATGTCGGTCATCTGCATGCGCGAGCCGAGCTCGTTGGCTTGCGCGCGCGCGGCGAAGATGCTGACGTCGCTCCGCTCCATGTCCTGGGCGATGGCGGCCGGGAGGGCGGCCAGCGGCCGCGGCGCCAAATTCTCGAGCACGAAGAGCGCATGCGGCGCGCCGACGTCCGCGATCTCGCGGACCAGCGCCGCCGCGATCTCGCGGCAGGCCTCGTCGGTGATCACCGTCACGCGCTCGTGCGGCTGAATGTTGAGGCACACGCGAATGGCATTCTGCGCGCCGGGTTGAAGCCCGGCGCCTGCGTCCTTACTGTTCACAACCCCGCCTTGGTCTCTGCCAGCATCAAGTCCATCACCGCGCGCATGTCGCCCTTCGAATCGGCATACGCCTTCAGCTGCCGGTCGGCGCCGTTGCCGTGGTCCAGGATCCAGCGGATGTGCTCCACTTCCTCCCGGCTGTCCAGCTCATCGAGCACGTCGTCCACGAAGTCGAGGTATTCGACGATGAGCTCGCGTTCGGGGACCTCGCATTCGCGGCCGAAGTCGACGAGCATGCCGTCCAGGCCGTACCGGGCGGCCCGCCACTTATTCTCCATGAGCAGCGTGCGGCTGTACTGTCGCCAGCCCTGATTGCGGGCATGCAGCCGGTACAGCTTGACGACCGTGGCCTGAACGAGCGCCGCCAGGGCGAGCGTCTCGTCCACGCGCATGGGCAGGTCGCAGATGCGGACCTCGATCGTGGTGAAGAACGGATGCGGCCGCACGTCCCACCAGATCTTCTTGGCGTTGTCGATGCACTTGGTGCGGATGAGCAGGTTGACGAGGCTCTCGTACTCGCCCCACGAGGTGAAGACGTCCGGGATGTTCGTGCGGGGGAAGCGGTCGAAAACCTTGGATCGGTAGGACTTGAGGCCGGTGTTCATGCCGATCCAGAACGGCGAGCTGGCCGACAGCGCGAGCAGGTGCGGCAGGAAGTACCGGAGCTGATTCATGAGCTGAATCAGCGTCTCGCGGTCCTCGATGCCGACGTGGATGTGCAGGCCGAAGATGAGATTGGCCCGCGCGACGATCTGCATGTCCTCGACGACCTGGCGGTACCGGTCGTCGGGATAGATGTCCTGCACGCGCCAGTCCGCAAACGGGTGCGTGGCGCCGGCGACGAGCTTCAGCCCGCCGTCCTCGGTCAGCCGGATCATGCTGCGGCGCAGGTCGCGCAGGTCGTCGGCCGCTTCTTTGATGGTCTTACAAACGCCCGTCCCGACTTCGATGACCGACTGGTGCATCTCCGCTTTGACGCGCTCCTGGAGCTGCAGCTTGCCCTTTTCCAGGATCTCCATCTGGATGTGGGAGCGGAGGTCGTAAGTGTCGGGGTCGATCGTCTGGTATTCCTCTTCGATCCCGAGCGTGAAGGACGGCGCATTCATGTGAGTAGCGCGTCCCAGCGGTAGCGGTTGACCGGCGGCGGCTGCTTCGCGCGCTCGATCGCGAGATCGGCCATCTTCTGGACAATCCACTCGAAGTTGTCCGGGCCGACGGAAGTCGTCTCCGCGTCCGGCGCGGGATTCATGAAGTCGATGGCGTACGGCACGCCGCCCTCCACCGCGAACTCGACGGTGTTCAGGTCGTAGCCCAGCGCGCGGCAGAGCGTGATCGCGTCGCGCTCGACTCGCGCCAGGAGCCCCGGGTCGTACTCCGGCGGATTGCGGACGTATCGCTCGTGATGCGGCGCGCGCGGATCGTACGGCATGATCCGCACGTCCCGCTGGCCGACCACGTAGCAGCGGAAGTATTCGCGGAAGTCCACTGCCCGCTGCAGTGTCATGCAGAGATCGCGCGACCGGTCATACGCGGCGAAAAAATCGGCCGGGTTGTCCACCTTCGTCACGTCCCGCCAGCCGCCGCCGTCGAACGGCTTCAGGAACGCGGGGAAGCCGACGTACGCGAACACCTCGTCCCACACGAGCGGGAACTTGAGATTCCGGAGAGACTTGCCGGTGGTGTTCGGCGGTGGGTGCTTGTGCGGCAGCAGGGCCGTCGGTGGAATGGCGACGCCGAGCCGGTCCGCCAGCGCGAAGTTGAAGAACTTGTCGTCCGCGCTCCACCAGAACGGGTTGTTGATGACCGTCGTCCCCGCGAGCACGCAGTTCTTGAGGTACGCGCGATAGAACGGGATGTCGTGCGAGATGCGATCGACGATCACCCGGTAGCGGTACGGCTCGTCCATGCGGATGGCGCCGATGTGCACGGCCTCGGCCGTGACGCCGGACACCCCGAGGCTGTTCACGCGCTCGACGAACGCGGGAGGAAACGTCTCCTCCATGCCGTAAATGATGCCGATGCGATGCAAGGGGTCGTACCTCGATCTGTGGAAAACTCGGGGGATTCTCCCCCGATAAGGCCCCAAGAGTTTTCCACAGATCGAGGTACGACCCCCTGGTTTTTTACGGTATGTACGCCGCCGCCATTTTCCGCCATTCCGGCCAGTCGTGCTCGGAGCCGCTGCCCCACACGTGATAGCTGTACGGAATGCCCTTGGCGGACAGCAGGTGGGCGACGTGCTCGTTCTCGGGTTTGCAGCCGTCGGCCTCTCCCGTGACGAGCACCCACTTGTTCTGCCGGTACCGGTCCAGGAACCACGGCTCCTCCAGCTGCGGCAGGAAATGCGGCGGGCAGAGAAAGTAGACGTCCTCGTCGTAGTGCCCGTCCATGAAGCGCGTGATGTCGTACGCACCGCCCATCGTGATGCAGCTCGTGAAGCAATCCGGATGACGCAGCGCCATCGTCAGCGCATGGTACGCGCCGAACGAACAGCCGGTGACGCCGGCGGTGGGGGAGCCGTTGGCCTGGCGGACGAACGGCATGAGCTCGTTCAGGAGATAGCGCTCCCAGGCCAGATAGCGATCGAGACGCGCGCGCGGATGCCAGCCACGCGCGTAAAAGGACTCGTTGTCCACGGTGGTGACGCAGAAGAGCTGCACGGCGCCATGCTCGAGCTTCCCGCCGAGGGCCTCGACCATGCCCCGATCCTCGTACTCGAAGAAGGCGCCCATCGACGTGGGAAACACAATGACGGGCCGGCCCGCATGGCCGAAGACCAGCAGGTCCATGTCACGGCCGAGATGCGGCGAGTGCCAGCGGTGATGGGAGCGGTGCACCGCGGATATTATTAGCCGGGCTCAGACAGAGATGAAGAGGATGTCGCGCCAGCCGTTCTTCGCCGTGGCAACTGCCTGCCTGGCCTTCGCATTTGCGCCCGGCCGGGCGCTGGGACAGGGCCAGCTCGTTCCGATCGTGACGAGCGACACACCGCTGTCACTGCCGGACCAGTTCGGCCAGCAGAGCACCGTCGCGCGGAACCAGGTGGGTGATGTCGCGGTGCTGGACACCGCGGGCTCGGCCGTTCATCTGAAAATGAATGGATCGCCCGACTGGGCGCTGGTTGTTCAGGCCGGCACTGAGGTTCCAGGCCTGCCGGGCAGCCGAATCCACGCCATCGTCGCGTTGCAGATCAATGCCTCGGGGCTGCTGGCGATGGGCGTGGAGTTGAACCTGTCGTCGGGCGAGCAGCAAAGCGCGATCATCATCTACAACGGCGCCTCGCTGGTGAATGTCGTCGATGGCACCGACATCGCGCCGAGCAGCGGCGGCGCGCGATTCGGTCCGGGCTTGACGCTTCGCCGGCTGAATGATGCCGGGAGCGTCGTCGTTACCATCCCGGCTCCGGTGCCACAGCCGAACTCCAGCCAAATCGTCGTCTTCCTCGTCCCGACCGGCGGTGCACCCGTCCGCATCGCCGGCGTGGGCGATCCTGCGCCAGGGACGGCATTGACGTTCCTCGGGCTCGAGGTCAAAGGCTTCAATGCCCTCGGCGAGGTGCATCTCACGGGGTTCCTAACCACCCTCTTCGCCGGCGACGGAGAGTTCATCGCCACGACGACGAACTTCCGCAAGGTTGTCGCACGCGGCGATCCCAGTCCGCTTGGCGGCACGTTCGGCTTCGTGGGGACCGGCATGCTGAACAACCTCGGCCAGTTGGTGTTCACGGGTGCCGGCAGTGGCGGAAACGGGTTGTTCCGAGCCGAGCCGAATTCAACGATCACGCGGATTTTCGCCACCGAAACCGCGGCGCCGGTTCCCGGAGGTGGAACCTTTGCTGGCCCGTTGCCGGGTCTGGCCTACAACGATGCGGGGTTTGTGCTGTTCGAAGCTCAGGTGCTCTCCAATCCGACGACAAGCCAGGGCATCTTCCGGCTTACTCCCGGAGGGGCCGTGGAGACCGTGCTCTACCGCAACCAGCCGGCGCCGGGATCGGAGCCTGGGTCCGTGATCAGCCAGTTCTCACTACCCACCATGAATGCATCCGGCCAGGCCGCGTTCCGCGCGGCACATTCGAACGGCAGCGCGTTCGCGTACTACCTCCAGGCCGGCACCGGCCCGCTGGTCCCCCTCATCGTGCAAGGCGGTCCATCCACAGTTCCGGATGGCGGCACGGCGGATTTGGCCACAAGCGTTCTCGGCCCCATCTTCGACGACGGCAACACATTGATTCATCTTTCGGTGCTGGGCGGCACCGCGGATTTCGCGTACTTCGTTCGGCACCCAGGCAGCGTCACGTCGATGATCCTGACGACAAGCGACGATCTGCCGGCCGGCGGCCAGGCGCTGCTCAGCCAGCGCGGCTCCGGCGTCCGGGGATCGGGCGGTTTCGTGAGTTTCATCGGAATGCGACCCGGCGGAGGCACCGCCGTCCTGGTTTACGATGCGGCCACAGGAGTGACGACGCGAGTAGCCGGTGACGGCGATCCCGTCCAGGGGACGGGCGAGCGGTTCCGCGTCGCGATGCCGACACCGCTGTTCGTGAACAGTGCCGGACAGGTGGCGCTGGCAGGCTTCTTTCACAGCGCCTCCGCCGTGCGTGACGGCATCGCGCTCGCCAGCGCGGGCGCCGGCGTGCAGAAGATAGCCGCCAGAAACGACACGAGCGGACCGCAATTCAGTTCACTTTTTTCGCCGCCGCTCGTGCCATCCGGCCTCAACAACAGCGGGCAGGTCGTGTTCTTTGCGATCAGCGGTCACCTTGAGGCCGTCGAGAGCGGTGCCTGGGTTGGCGTCGCGGGAGCGCAGCCGACGAGCGCTGTCAAGAAGAACGACCGGACGACCGACGGGGAATTCGTGTCGTGGGTGGACGCCGCTCTGGCCATTAATGACGCCGGACGGGTGCTGGCCAGGGCATTCATCGGCCGAGATAGCTTCCTCTTGGCGACGCCGGGGGGGCCAATTCAGAAGGTGGTCGCCGGTGGCGACGCCGCGCCCGGGGGCGGCACCTTCATGTTTGGATTGATCTCGGCCAGCCTCAACAATATCGGCCAGGTCGCCTTCGAGGCCAGTACTAATGGCGGTGCCGGCGGCGGCGTGTTCGTCGGGTCGACATCAGGGCCTCCCGTAGCTGTTGCGCTCAACGGCGCCGGCGCGCCGGGAGGCGGGACATTCACAGCGTTGACGGGATTCAACGTCGTGATCAACGACCAGGGCGACGTGTTGTTCCGGGCCAGCCTCGCTGGAACGGCGGCCGACTCGGGCCGGTTCCTGCGGCGCGGATCCGTCGGTGCCGTTCAGAGCCTGGCGCGGCAAGGCGATCTCGCTCCGGGCACCGCCTTCGCGTTCTCGACGATGGGGCCCGATAGCGCCACGGGGGCGAGCCAACAGCTGAGTGCGGGTGGCGCCGTCACGTTTCGCGGCGACTACTTCGAGGGAAGCGGCACGGTGAGCAACTACTGGCACGTCGGCCCGAACGGCGTCGTCGAGCCCGTTGCGCTCAGCGTGCCGGCCGCGTTCGGCGGCGGCACCGTTGTTCGAACGTCTCCGACCTCTTCGTGGGCCGGCGGGGCGTATCCGATCTGGGCGCGCGTCAGCGGCGGCTCCTTCGCCGAGGGCGTGTTCCTCTTCATTCCTTCGACCACCATCAACGTCGGGACTGGATCGGGGATCCAGGTCACGCCGATGGACGAGGACACGCGGCTGGCGCCGGTGACTGTGACGTTCGAGACCGTAACCGTCGCCGGTGTGATGGCACTGACGATGTCGGCCGCAGGCTCCGCGCTCCCGGCGGGGTATGCGCCGGGCACGCCGTCACGTTTCTACGATCTGACGACGACGGCGACCTACACGGGAGCGATCGCGATCTGCGTCAACGTCAACGACGTGACGTTCCCGCCGGGCTCGGCGCTCCGCCTCCTGCACTTCACGGCCGGCGCGTGGTCCGACGTCACCACCACTGTTGTGGGCAAGGTGGCGTGCGGATCTGTGACGTCGCTGTCGGTGTTTACCGTCGCCCGTCTGACTGCGCCGGGTCCGAACCTCGTGCAGAACGGTGACTTCTCGGGCGGCCTTGCGTCCTGGCTGACATTCGCCACGCCGGACAGCAGCTACATTCAGGCCTCCGTCAACGGAGGCGTGCTCGAGTACTTCCGGGTCCCGCCCCCGCCCGGAGAAACCAACCAGGCCGTGATCTTCCAGCAAACCGGCGTGTCGCTCGAATCAGGAACACCGCTCGTCGCGGCGTTCGACCTGGGCAACAGCAGTTCGGTGCGCAAGCGCATCAGCGTGCTGGTTCAGGAGACCGATTTCTCGGACCTGTTCGTCTGCACGTTCTGGTTGCCGCCCAATCTACCTCTCACGACGTATGCGATCCGGACGCACACGACCAAGGCGTGGACGAACGCGACGATCGCGTTCTATGCGGCGACGGCCGGCAGCGACGGGGGCACCTACCAGATCGATAATGTCAGCCTCCAGGCATTCGCCGAGGGCGCGGCCGATCGGACCGAGTGTGTCGATCCGACGCGGCCCGTTCCGCCGGGAGGTCCCGACGGGCCGACGCTGCTGGTCAACGGCGACTTCGGAGCGGGCCTGCCGCCGTGGGGCCTGTTCGGTCAGATCAACGCCCAGGTGTTCAGCGGCGTCCTGTGGTTCCAGCGCACGTCGGTGACGCCGCCCGCGGGCGTTGTGCTGCAGCCGACAGGGCAGACAGCGGACGCCGGCGAGATCTTTACGGCCACGTTCGAGCTCGGCAGCACCTATTCGGCACGTCGCCGGGTGACCGTGTTGGTGCACGACAACGACTTCACGGAACTGGCCGCGTGCACGTTCTGGCTGCAGCCCGGCCAGGCGTTGCAGCTGTACCAGATGCGGATGTTCGCCACGAAGGCCTGGACGAACGCGACACTCTCGGTCTACCCGGCCAACGCGGACGCCAGCGGGTGGCTGCGCCTCGACAACGTCACGCTCAGGCGGACCCCCGGTGCGACCTTCAGCGGCACGGATTGCGTGGAACCAGTGAGTTCGTCAGCCTCGAATCGTTACCGCCACTCGTTCGGCCTAATCACGAACGACAGCGCGACTGCGGCGATGACAAAGAACGCGAACACGGCAATAGCCGTGCTCATCGCCATGCGGCGAGGGTTTTGATCCATCCGCAGCATCCGCTGCCGGTACTCGTGGTAGCTGATGAGATAGGCGCATGCCGCGGCGAGCGCGCCGAACAGCACGCCAATCCCAAGGTAAAGGGGCAGGGTCTCTGGCATGTTCGCGCTCACCGAGGCGAGACCGTCACCCGAAGCGTCGGGTTCTTGTACTCCCATTGCACCGCCGCTTCGAGAAACCGGAGCGGCATTTCCTTCTCCGTCGTCGCGTCTACCGGCACGACAGCGCCGTTCTCGAGCGACGGATGCGTTTGCCGAAGCGCCGTGAGGAACGTGCGATAGCTCTCCATGCGCGCCGTGATGTCGGCGACGCCGCGGCGCGCGAAGTTGGCGAAGCGCACGGCGGTAAAGGCAATCAACACAACAATTAGCGCCACACGTGCGGCGTTCTGCACGCGCCCACGCAGCCACCCCTCAAGGCCCGAGGCGCCTTCCGCCATCAGCATCGCAAAGCCCATCGCTGGAAGGTACAAATAACGCGAGACGTTGCCGAACACGAATGGCGCGAACGGCATGATCGCGATGATCATCCAGGCGACCGCGTAGCGGGCGCGCGCGTTGCCGCGAACCAGAATCGAGGCGAGCACCACGCCGACGAGTGCGTGCGCGAGCCACGTGCGCTCGCCCACGTAGAGCGACGCGATGTAGCCGAATACGCTGTTCACCATGTGCCAGCCGATCCGGTACTCGCCCTCGACGACGATGTAGTTGGCCGCGTTGATGGAGAGATCCACAGCGAGGTAGCCGAGGGTGACGATGACGAACGCAGCGTACACGCGCGCCAGTTCAGCCCATTTCCAACGCCAACCGCCAATCGTCCAATCCGCGAGAACGAGCAAAGCCAGGAACACGATCGAACTCTCGTGAGTGAGCAGCGAGAAGGCGAAAGCGACGACTGAGACGCTGATCCAGGATCCGCGGCCCGTGCGCCGGTACCGGATCAGCGCCAGGATGCTCACGCATCCGAAGAACGCGCCGATCGTCTCTGCGATCGCGCCGACCCACGCGACTGCAGCCACGTAGCCGGGCTGCACCGCGAAGAGCAGTGCCGCGATCCACGCGAATCCGCGCCTTAGCCCCAGCGTCGTCGCGAGCAGATACAGCAGCCAGCAATTCGCGACGTGCAGCACGATGCTGGCGAGGTGAAAGGCGACGGGCGACCCGCCGAACAGCGGCAAGCCAATCCAGAAGTACAGCTCGATGACGGGCCGGTAGAAGTGACTCTGGCCCGAGATGTCCAGCAGGTTCGATGGCGTAAACACCCAGCGCGTGACCAGCCACTGGAAGTCGTCGTCCAGGTAGTAGGCGAAGATGGCGTTCCAGTAGATGAGGAACACGACGCCGGCGAGCGCCACCGCCGCGGCGAAGAGACGCAGTCTGCCGCTCAAGAGATCTCACCATGAAGAACATGAGGAACATGAAGAATCCTCATGTTCTTCATGTTCCTCATGGTGGGAAGCTCTTGATCTATCGACGCCCTCCGCCTCTGCCGCCTCTCCCTGTCGTCGGCGCGCCTGACGGCTCGATCGTCACCGGCATCCCGTCCACGAAAACGTGGCGGACCGTGCCGCCGTCGAAGAGATCGCCCTGCGTGACGACGAGGTTCGCGATCTTGCCTTTTTCGAGGGAGCCGACGCGGTCGGCCGCGCCTGCCATCTTCGCGGCGTCGATGGTCAGCGCGCGGAGCGCGGCGTCCGCGGACAGGCCGCCTTCTTTGATCGCCCGGCCGGCATTGCGCACGAAGTCCGCTGGATTCGCGCCCCCTGACGTCAGGGCAAACGGAATGCTCGCCTTCACGAGCGCGGCTGGAACTTTCGGCGCGTCCGCCTGGGCCTTGAGCTGAGCGAGGGACGGTCCGGCTCCGGCGCCACGTCCGCCTCCGCCACCCGCGCCGGCGCCGCCGCCGCGTCCGGTGGGGAAGTTGGCGCTGAGAATGACGCGCGCCTTGGCTTTCTGCAGCTCGGCCGTGCGCTCGGCTGCTCCCGAGGCACCGACGACGATCGGATCGAGGCTGAATTCGGCGGCCATCGCGAGCACGCGATCGATCTCGCGCGGCTCCATGGCGTCGAACGCCGACGGCAGCTGGCGCGCGAGCGCCGGCTGCAGCGAGTCGAGCGCCGGTTCGATGAGCGGCCGGGGACCGCGTCCGCCCGTGCGCGCGAAGTGCGTCGCCGCGTCGCGCTGCCATTGCGCGTCCAGCAATCCCTGGCGCGTGAACGCAATCGAGCCGAGCAGCGAGTTCGGATAGCCCTGCCCGCCGCCGCGGCCCGCCATATTAATGTGCATGGCCACCGGCGACTTCACGACCGCAAGGCCCTTGCGGTAGTCGGCGAGGTTGCCGATCTGCGGGTCGTCGGCCGGGATCGCCACGTTCACGAGCGCGCTCTGGCCCTTGAAGATTCCGCTGCTCGGCACGGCCAGCACCGTCGTGACACCGGCGCTCGCCAGCTGCGTCAGCGCCGGACTCGACGTGCGCAGGTTGTCCGCGGACTTGAAGTCCGGCCGCATGATCGTCGCGCGCTTGGCGCGCTCGGCTTCTTCGAGGGTGGCGAAGGTCTGCGCGCCGCCCCCTCCGCCTCCGCGCCCTCCGGGGCCTCCCGCACCGGGCCCCGCATCACCCGTGTCCAGCGGGGCCTCATTGCCCATGTCGATGAGGCCGGGATACACGTTCATGCCGGCGGCGTCGATGACGATCGCGTCGGCGGGCGCCGTGACGTTGGCGCCGATGTCCTCGATGACGCCGTTCCGCAGCACGATGGTGCCGTTTTCGATGGGCGCCCCCGCGGCCGTGAAGATCCGCGCACCCTTCAGCGCGTAGATCGGCGCGGCCGGCGAGACGGCGCCAAGCGGGTCAAGCGTCAGCGTCGCCGCCAGCAGGGCTCCAGTGGAGAGCGTGAGAAGTCTGGTGTTCATCTACTGTCTCCCCATGTACTTCTTGAACAGCTCCAGGTGCTTGCTGTCGAGCGGGATATCGCGGCCGGCGATCACCACATGCTGAATGCGCGACTTGATCTCCAGCGGATCGCCCGTGACGACCACGAGATTCGCGAGCTTGCCGGGTTCGAGCGTGCCGATGACCTTGTCGGCGCCGAAGATCTTCGCGGCGTTGATCGTGAGCGCTTTGATCGCTTCGTCACGGTTCAGGCCCCACGCCACGGACATCGCGGCCTGGAAGGGCACCAGACGCGCGTTGTCGTAGCCGCCGCTCGAGAACGCGAATAGCACGCCTGCCTTCGAAAGCTCGCCCGCCGCCTGATAGCTGGCGGCATGGAACGTGTCCTCGCCCTGCGGCATCGTGAGCACGTTGCTGAGAATGACGGGCACGTTCTTGGCCTTCAGGAGCTCGGCCGTCTGCACGGCGGCCGCCGGGTTCGTTCGAATGACGAGATTGATGCCCTGGCGCTCGGCCCACGCGATGGCGTCGCGAATGGCTTGTTCGGCGCCGGCCTGGATGAACATCGGTTGCCGCTTCGTCACGATCGGCACGAGCGGCTCGAGGGTCCAGTCCATGACGCGCTGCGCGTTGGCGCCGTACGCCTTGGCCTGCTGCATGAGCTTGTCGAGCTCCTGCATCGCGCTCGTCCCGGCCGGCGGCGGCCCTCCGCGTCCCCCGCCGCCTCCGCGTCCTCCCCCTCCGCCACCCGGGAAGTTCATGGCAATGCCGGCCACCGGACGCACGGTGTTCTCTTCCCACGTCCAGCCGTCGAGATTCATGAGCGGCACGTCGCCGGTCAGGGTGCCGCCGTTCATGAAGATGCCCGCGGTCGTGATGCCTTCCACGCGCGCCACGGGAATCGCGTCGCCATCGGACTGATACGCGACGCGCGTGCGCAGCATCTGGTTGAAGTCGAGCATCTCGGACGTGTCTTCGTAATTGCGCACGCCGGGTTCGTTGATGCCGAGGTCCGTCGCGGCGTCGATGAAGCCGGGGTAGACGTTGGCGCCTCGGGCGTCGATCACCTTGCCGCCCGACGGCAGCTGGACGTTGGCGCCGATCGCCGCGATCTTGTTGCCGCGAATGACGATCGAGCCCTTCTCGATCACTGGTCCGCCGACCGGCACGATCCGCGCGTTCGTGATCGCCCAGGCCGGCCCGGTCGCGTTCAAACGCACGTCGAAGGGCTGGCTGTCGATGTTGAAGAGGTTTCCGCCTCCGCTCCCTGCGGGAGCTGCGGCGGGACTGCCGGCCCGGCCGAGCAGCGCGGCCTTCTCCTTGGCCACCTGCTCGACGCGCGCGAGCTCCGTGACCTTGTCGTAATAAAGGATGCCGTCGATGTACGTCTTCTCGACGATGGCGAACGTGCTCAGCGGGTGATGCGACCAGATGACGACGTCGGCGTCCTTGCCGATTTCGAGCGAACCGACGCGCGAGTCGATGCGCAGCTGCCGGGCGGGGTTCATCGTGACCAGCGCCATGGCCTGGTCGTCGTTCATGTCGCCCCAGCGGACGGACTTGGCGGCCTCCGTGTTGAGGCGCCGCGCGTGCTCGGCGCTGTCGGAGTTGATCGACACCGAGACGCCCTTGGCCGTCATGATCGACGCGTTGCCGGGAATCGCGTCTTCCGCTTCGATCTTGTAGCCCCACCAGTCGGAGAACGTCGATCCGCCGGCGCCATGCGCGGCCATTTCCTTGGCGACCTTGTAGCCTTCGAGCACGTGCTGGAAGGTCGCGACCTTGAAGCCCATCTCGTCCGCGAGGCGAATCATCATCAGGATTTCGTCGGCGCGGTACGAGTGGCAGTGGACCAGCCGCTTGCCCTCCATCACTTCGACGAGCGCCTCGAGCTGCAGATCCCGCCGCGGCGCCATGACGTCGCGGCCAGCCGTTTTCGCCGCGTTGAAGTCCTGCCAGGATTTCTGGTACGCCTTGGCGCGCGTGAACGCGTCACGAATCACGTACTCGACGCCCTGCCGCGTGGCCGGGTACCGGCGCGGCGTCGGCGGGTTGGCGCCGGGGCGCTTCGGGTTCTCACCCAGCGCGAACTTGATGCCGGGCAGCGCGCCGAAAAGCAGATCCTCGGCCTTCTTCACGCCCCACCGCAGCTTGATCACCACCGTCTTGCCGCCGATCGGGTTGGCGCTGCCGTGCAGGACGTTCGCGATCGTCAGGCCGCCGGCCAGATCCCGCTGGATCGCGATGTCCGTCGGATTCAGGACGTCGCCCATCCCCGTCATCGAGCTCACCGTTGTCGCGCCTTCGTTGATGGCGTCGTTGGCGATGTGCGAGTGCGCGTCGATGATGCCGGGCGAGACGAACTTGCCGGTGGCGTCAACGACCGTTGCGCCCGCGGGCACCTGCACGTTGGCGCCGACCGCGGCGATCTTGCCGTCGCGCATCACGATCGTGCCGTTGTTGATGGTGCCGCGCGTGACGGTGACGATGGTCGCGTTGCGGATCGCCACGACGCCGGCGGTCTGCGCCTGGGCGCTCGGCCGGGCGACCAGCACCGAGCGGAAGGGGAGGAGCGCCGTAGTCAGCGCGGCCGTCGCGACAAGGATTGAACGCAGATTTCGACGTAGCACAGTTGCCTCCAACACGGGAATCCGGCGAATCGGGACGTCACTCTAACATTAAGCGGGGGGACTCTAGCGACCCAAGCAGAGCATCCACGCGCTGAGTCCCTGCCACGCGATGACGATCGCCACCGCAGCGGCGGCGAGCGCGCCCACGCGTGAGACTCGCGACAATGCGCCGAGTGAGAACGTCGCCAGCGCCAGCAGGAGCGGCGCCACGGCCAGACTGGCGCGCATCTCGACGGCTGTGAAGATGCCGAGCGCCGAAAAGACGAGCCACGTCACCGTCCAGCCGGCCAACATCAGCGTGAGGCCGTCACGGGCGTGGCGCCGGAGCAGCCAGGCGGCGCCGGCGACGGCGGCGAACAGGACCGGGAGTCCAAACAGCACGCGGATCTCGAACAGCCAGCGGCCCGCCTTCACGGACACCGGCGCCACCATCGAGCGCGTCGCCGCCTCGCCTTCGCGCGCCGCGACGCGCTCGATCGTCTTCGCGTACACGTCGTGAAAGTGAGAGTAATAAACGACGTAGGACACCGCGGCTGCGGAGAGCGTCGCGGCCAGCAGCCAGAGGCCCAGCCGCCGGGTCGTGCCGCGGCCGAACACGAACAGGCTCATCGCGGCGAGGCCGGCGAGCGGCACGCCCACCGAAATCGTGCTGAAGTGCGACAGGAACCCGACGGCGAGGAGCGCCGTGACGCCGAGCATGGCGGCGACGCTGATCCTGGTCGCGCTCGCGACCCACCCGGCCAGGGCCATGGCCATTCCGAAGACGGCCTGCCCGTAGTGATTCGTGAGGTTGGCCGTGCACAGCGTCCCGATCGGCGCGAGCGCGAACGGCCAGAGCGCGGCGAACGCGAGCGCGGGGCGGGCATCGCCCCAGGCGCGCCGAAGCGCAAAGAACATCGCAATGCCCAGCAGGCCGTCCGCGGCGATGCAGAGCCCGCGCAGCAGCAGCACGTGGCCGAGCTCACCCTGGAACCAGCTCCAGAACGGCATCGCCGTCACGTAGAGCGCGATCGCGTACGGAAATTCAAAGAATGGGCGCGGCGTAATCGAGGTGAAGAAGTAGTTGCCGCTCAGTACGTAATGCGCGCGATGGACTTGAAAGACGGCGTCGCCGATCGTGGCGGCGCCATGGCTGAAGAAGGCGAGCTTCAGCGCGCCCAGCACGATCGACAGACCAGCCGCGAGCGGCCACTCCGGCGCCCCGGTCGTGCCGGGCCAGACCCGTCGCAGAAGGCCGACGATGAGCCCGAGCACGGCGGCGCCAGCCGCGATTCGAACCAGCCGTTCGACGAAGAGCCCGAGAAACGCGGCGTCGAGGGCGAGGAGCCACGCGTGCAGCGCGGCGGCCACGAGGCCGATGGCCAGCGTCCAGCCTGCGCCGAATCCGCAGCACGCCGCCACGGCCGCATACGCCATCGTCGCCAGAGCCGCGAGGAACAACACGCCCGGAAGGACGCGGAACTTCGCGTCGATCGGCTCGATCGAGACGGTTTCGACCACGACGCCAAGCGCGCGCCGGTCCTCGGCGCTGGGCACGAAGGTGTTGGACAGGTCGAGGGCAACCGTCAGCGTGTGCCCCGATCCCGCCGGCGCGACGACCTCGTACTCCTGCGTCGCGTTGGTCGTCTCCGCGCGCAATCGCGTGACGCTGTCCACCGTCGCCACGATCTGGGGCGGCGGCAGCGTGTCCGGTCCCCGGCCCGCGGCGATGCGGAACCGGACGCGGTAGGCGCGCGACCGATCGATCGCGGGCACCGTGATTTCCGAGTGATTGGTGGTCCAGATGAAATGCCGGAAGTTCGTCGCGTCGAACTCGGCCTGATGGAAGCCGCTCGGCACGAACCACGCTCGCGTGCGCGCGGCCCACGATCCCTCCGCGACCGGACCGACGAGATCCCCGGTCGTCAGCCGGCGCGCGGCCGCGGAGACGAGGACGGCCGCGGCCAGGCCGGAGATCAGAACCGCGGCGACAAGCGGACCGAGACGGGAACCGCGCAATGCGCCGCTGATTCTATCGTGCAGCCCCGTACGTCGCCGGCGGGCTTCAGCGCGGGGTCGAGTGCCACAACGCCTGCAGGACGCCCCAGTCGTAGCGCCGCATCTTGAGACTGGCGGCCGCGTTGGCCTGGGAGAACCAGCGCGCCCACCGTTCGTGCCGCGAGTCCACCAGCGCATTCGGCCGCAGGATGTGCGGGAGGCTGCGGATGGATTCGAGGCGGGGGGTGAGATCGGAGTGGCAGGCCTCGCACATCTCCAAAGGGCGGTTGCCACGCACGGCTCGGCCAGCCGCGGACGCGTGCTCGAAGTTGTCCATTCCCTTGTCCGAGAACGTGAGCAGGTCCTCGTCGTCCGAACGAAGTGCCTTCAGGCCGCCGGACTGGCTCGCAAAGAGCGCAGCCCGGCTCAGGTTGAACTCGCTGAACGGTGGATTGCTGCCGAACGTGCGGATCTGGATGCTCTCGACGACGCGCGACGGCGTGACGCGGCCGTCGCGGTCGATGAGCAGCGCACTCCGCACGAGCGCGATCTGTGCGCCGTCGGGGAGCTGGGGCAACGCGGGATTGACCTTCACCCGACGCTCGCCGGCTCCCGCCAGGGTGAAGGACGGATCCGGTGCGAACGGCTGCGGAAACTCCCAGAGTTTGTTCAGGTAGCTTGCCGTGTCCGCCGCGCCGCCCGGCAGGCGCCACATCACCTGGAAGGCCGATCGGCTCATCTCATCTGCGTGTTGAGGCACGACGCTCGAGCCCTGGCCGCCAACCGTGATCCACGGCCCTGAGGACGAGTCGAGCTCCCCTGGAAGCGACGGTAGCGTGCGAGAGTCGGCCGCGGCGCGATAGGTGTCGGGGAGGCCGGCGATCTCGTCGCGCGTGAGGGCGACGCCCCGGATCATCCGCGCCAGCCGTGTCATCAGCGCCCGTCGCGCGTCCTGGTGCGGTCCGTAGGATTCGGCGAGCCAGTCGAAGATCGCCCACAAGTCTCGCTGAAAGATCGCGCGCCTGGTCGGTTCGACGATCAGCAGCTCGCCTCGGCGTTTGATGAACTCGTCAAGCGTCGCGAGCGCCGCGGTGTGCGACGGGCCGGTCAGAAGATGCTGTGTGTCCCCCCACACGAGCGGATCCAGCCTGTCCGCGCCGAACTCCTGTCCGCCGGACGTGCGGACATTCAGCGTTCTGTGAACGCGATTCCAGAGATGCTTGGCGTCGGGATCGTAGAGGCGGGCACCTGGCGCGCTCCGGGCAAGCTGCGCGGTGCCGGCCACAGTCGTGCTGATGGCCCAAGCGATCGTTGCGATTGCCAGAGTTCTGCGCAATGGCGTCAGCGAACCGTGATCTCGATCGGCGCATTTCCCGTGGACATCACGGCAACGCGCTCCGCCATGGCGATCAGCGTGCCCAAAAACGCAGGCGTATTCCAGTGTTCCGGCGGCTCACCCGTCACGGCCGCGAGGAAGTAATCGCCGGTCGGAAGACCAGTGATCTTGAATCGTCCGGCGCGAGTCGGAAGGACCTCGCGCGCCCGGCCCCATGAACCTGGGTCAGTCGGAAAGACGTAGAGCGTGGCATCCGGCCGCGCCGCTCCAAAGACGTCACGCACCAGGCCTGTCAACTCTGTGCGGCTATCCGTGAATACTGCCGTCACGCCCTCGACGTCCTTCTCTCCAACGGCGATGAGATCGTCTGTGACGACTTGTCCTTGAACCATCGTCGATTCGAGCCGCCACGTCTGATTCCATGCAAGAGCGCCGAGCAGCGTTTGTGTCGGCATCGGCTCGACGGCATATCGACCGGGCGGCACGCCCACCGTGGTGAAGTCACCATTCGCTTCAATGCGGCCGACCGGTACCAGACCGAGGTTCCGAACGTCAGCGCTCATGATTGCAACGGGTGTCGCAAGAAGCTGTTGCGAGGTGGGCAGAGCGCTGACGCCCCTGAACTCCACACGCCCGGAGATCCGGGCGCCCGGCTTGACCACCAGCGTCAGACCAGCCAGATCGCGATCGCCGACGACCACGGGCAGCTCGGCCCAGACGGTCGGTGTCGGTGGCAGCGGCCCAACAGGCTGGCCTTCACGGAAGCTGCTGGTCGTGAACGCCGGTGTCATTCCCAGAATGCGCTGAGTCATGACTGTTGAACCCGATGACCAGAAAGGCACTGGGAACGCCGTGAAGCGAATCCGATACGCGCCCGCGGCCACTCTTGGGAAACGGAACCGGCCGTCCGAGCCGACCCGCGCCGTCGCCGTACTCACCGTCGTCGCGATCGCGGAGGATTCGGCAAGTCTGAGGGAGACCTCCAGCTGGAATGAGGCACGGGGGATTTCGGAAACGGAGCCCGAGAGGCTGACGGCGGGCGAGTCGGCCAATGTGAAATCGATGTCCCCGCGATCCTCGCCCGATTTGATCTCCATCAGCGACGTCTCATTGGGCCGGGTCGCCCCTGGATGGTACGTCGTGGGATAGCCGGCAAACTGCCGGGCCGCTCCGCTGCGGACCTCCGGCGGATGCCTCCCGGTGTCGATGGCTGACGGAGGATCCGTCGGCGACGAGACAAGCGCGACGGCATACCTGGAAGGAGAGAGGTGGCGGATCTCGTAGCGCCCTGAGGCGTCGGTGTCCGCCGACCTGACAGCTTGCAGATGGCGCCTGCCGCCTTCGACGACCGCGCGCATCGCCACAACAGGCACACCCCCGATCGGCTGGGCGGTTGGGCCCATTACGCGGCCGGAGACCGAGCCTTCTTTCCACACGCGGACGTCAAGTCCCGTGACTTCGCCGCCGCCAGCCAGTTCGATCACCTGACCAGCCCCGAGCGGCCGGCGTTGACCGTAGGCTCCATCCACGTAACCAGGCCGACTGGTCCAGACCTCGACGGCTCCAGCCGGCACATCACTGAGGACGAAGCGGCCCTCAGCATCCGTTTCGGCGAGCCAGAGACGCGCGCTGCTTCCTTCGAGCCGGTAGGCGACGGCGACTCCTGCGACTGGTTCTCCGCTGAGTACCTCAATCACGCGCCCGCGAATGACGGCGGAACTGACAGCACGAGCCTGTGAGGAAGCCTGCTGGGCGGAGGCTGCGGCTGTCGCGGCGAGAACGAGCACAGGTACTAACCGATGCATCACCTCTTGCCGGGTCTAAAGACCCGGCCTCCATGAGATCCGCAGGGCTTAAGCCCTGCGGCTACTGCTTCAAAGTCACCGGCAGTTGCGGCAGCACTTCGCCGAAGCCGCGCACCGCGCTGCCGATTGCGGGCGCGATGCAGACGATCGGCGTCTCGCCGGCGCCGGCCGATGGAAGGTCGCGCCGATCGAGCAGCACGACCTCGATGGGCGGCACGTCCTTGAACCGCGGCACGCGATACTGC
>Ga0137433_1000214_pt1 | contig 34143 bp, 26 predicted proteins | sample EasRivERMZT840_2_FD_102335 | JGI IMG/M metagenome (GOLD analysis project Ga0137433, IMG submission 102335) | Soil microbial communities from meander-bound floodplain in the East River, Colorado, USA - East River MetaG ERMZT840_2 | ecosystem: Environmental > Terrestrial > Soil > Floodplain ...
CCGCTCCTCATCACGCCCGACGTCTCTCCCCTCCCCACCCTCGATTCGACCCGCCTGCTGGCGCGCGCCGCCTTCGATGTCGCCGTCGGCCATCGTGACTTCCCCACCTGGCGCGGCGGACCCGCAGTCATCCCTGCCCGGTGACCTTGGTCACTCCACCCAGCGGGCGATGAAGATGTTGGTCTCTCTCCCCTGCGGGTTGGCGCGGTTCGAGCCCCAGACGAGGTACCTGCCGTCGGGGCTGAACTGGGGGAATCCGTCGAACCCGGGGGCGTGCGTCACGCGCTCCGGCTCGCCGCCGGTCTTGTCGATCCGCCAGATATCGAACTCGCGGGCATTGCCCGAGCCCGCGTTCGACGCGTAGAGGATCTTCTTGCCGTCGGCCGTGAAGACCGGGCAGAAGTTGGCCGCACCGTTGCTGGTGATCTGCCGCACATTCCCGCCGTCGGCGTCCATCAGGAAGATCTCGAGCGTCGTCGGCCGCACCAGCCCCTTGGCCAGGAGGCTCTTGTAGTCGGCGAGATCCTCACCCGCAGGGCGCCCCGCCCTCCAGACGATCTCCTTGCAGTCGGGGCTGTAGAACGCGCCGCCGTCGTAGCCGGGGGTGTCGGTGAGGCGCTTGACGTGCCCGTCCTCCTCCATGGCGTAGAGATCCAGATCGCCGTCACGCACCGACGTGAAGACGAGGCGTCCGCCGCGATGACACCATGTCGCCTCGGCGTCGTAGCCGTCGGAGTTGGTGAGACGGCGGGTGCCCGTGCCGTCCGGCTTCGCTTCGTAGAGCTCGTAGCCGGGATAGATCGCCCAGACGTAGCCCTGCGATCGATCGGGCGGAGCTGGACACTCGGCCGAGGCATCCTGTGTCGAGGCGTAGATGATCCGATCCGCCTCGGGCCAGTCGTAGTAACCACACGTGGTTCGCCCCGCTCCGGTGGAGACCCGCTTCATCTCCCCTCCCGCGAGATCGATGACGTACTCCTGATCGCACGCGGCGCCCGGCGCGGTCACCTGGAGGATCAGGTGCCGCCCATCGGGGCTGAAGTAGGCCTCGGCGTTCTCGCCTCCCGTCGTGAGCTGCCGCACGTCGGCCAGGTGCTTCTCGCCGTCGAAGGTCGTCGCGAAGGGCACGCCCGCGGCGATGACGAAAGACCCGCCGGGCCTTCCATCGTAGAAGGGGTCAACCCCCGATTTCTCCGGCGCATCACCTGGGACGCCGCCCGAGCCGGCAGGCCCGTGCGGCGATGCTGACGCGGGGGCGGTCGGTGCAGGCGCTGCTTGCGCCGGCGCCTGGTTCACCGGCGGTGCGCCGCCGGCCTGAACCGGCGCTCCGGGTGAGCCTGCCGGAGCGGCCGCCATCGCCATCATGGCGCGATCCCCGAGGGTGGCCTTCATCGCAACTTCGGCGCCACTACGGATCACCACCACTTCGATCGTGTCGCCGGGGCGGTGATCCTGGAGCGCGAAGGTCATGTCGTAGAGGTTCTCGACGCGGGAGCCGGCCATGCGGATGATGCGGTCCTGCCCCCTGATGCCGGCCAGGTCCGCCGGCCCTCCCTTGCGCACATCCGACAGGAGCACTCCCCCGCTGTCCCCCTGCATGGCGGAATAATCGGGGACCGTCCCCAGCCAGGCGCCGTAGCCCCTGCTGTCGCCGGTCATGGCCGGCGCGCCCCCGGCGCGCACATAGCTCAGCCTGGCGTTCTCACGCGCGAGATCCTCGGCAATCGCCGACGCGAACAGCACCACGCGCGCCCCGCCACGGGCGTCAACCGTCGATGCATCATCGCCCGCAGTGTGGTACACGTCGTGGGAACCGGTGAAGAGATGCAGCACGGGAACCTCGGCAGCATAGAAGCTCGTCTGATCCGACGGGCCGTAGCCGTCACCGCTGCTCGTGACCTTCAGCCCGGGGACATCCTTCGCCGCGCGCTCGATCCGGTCGGTCCATTCCTCCGCCGAATCGGAGCCCAGCGCGATCAGGGTCTCGTCGCGCAGGCGGCCGACCATGTCGAGATTTATCATCGCGGCGGTGCGCTTCACCGGGAAAGGCGGGTTCTCGACGTAGCGCGCCGAGCCTGCCAGGCCGACCTCCTCGGCTGAGAAGAGGGCGATCACGACGGCGCGATGCGCCGGCGCGTCCGCGAGGCGGGCCTTCAGCGCCCCGCCGATCATGAGCGCGGCCACCGACCCGGAGGCGTTGTCGTCGGCGCCGTTGTGGATCTCGGTGACGTTGGGGGTCATCGACCCTTCCCCGCCGAAGCCGAGGTGGTCGTAATGGGCTCCCACGACGATGCACTCGTCCGCCATCGCCCCCTTGCCGGGGATGATCCCCGCGAGGTTCTCCGCGCTCGTCCAGGAGACGTCCACCGCGACGCGCCCCTTCACGGTGACTCCGGTCTTGTCGGTCGAGCGCGGCAGCAGATCCCGGTCCACGGCCAGCTGGAACTGCGCGAGATTGATGCCGGCGCCGCGCAGCCATTTCTGCGCCACGGAGGTGCGCACCTGGAACGCCGGAATCCCCGCGGGGCTCTCGGGACCGTCGTTCTTCAGCGCCGGGAGCTTGTCGCTCTCCTCGTCCTGGAGCGGCCCGGTCACGAAGACCACGGCGGCGGCGCCACGCTCGCGCGCCTGCATCGCCTTGTAGCGCAGCGCCGACCAGCGGCTCGGCCGCTTGCCGTCGAAAGGAGAGTTGTCGTCACGCTCCTGCGGCTCGTAGCGGAGCATCAGGACGACCTTCCCCTTCAGGTCCAGCCCCTCGAGCTCCTGAAATCCGATCGAGGGGGATTCGATCCCGTATCCCGCGAACACCAGCTCAGCGTCGAAAGCGCCCGGCGAAGAGAAGCCCAGCGGGATCCAGTCCTCCTGCGCCACGCCGTCGAGGCTGTTCCCTTCGGCCAGGACCACCCCCGTCTTGACCTGGAAGGACTGGCGGTAGCTCCCGTCGAATGCGGGCTGAAGGCCCAGCGACTTGAGACGCCCTTCGATCCAGTCCGCCGCGCGGCGGATCCCCTTCGTCGTCAGCCCCCGGCCTTCCATGTCATCGGCCGCCAGCACGGTGACGTCATCGCCGAAGCGCTTCGCGAGCGCCTTTTCGTCCGACGCGGGCGCGCCTAGAGAGGGTTGAGCCGGCCCGGATGCCGCCAGCCAGAACAGGGAGCAAAGAGCGATCGGCGCGGCGAGAATCAGGCGCCTGGATGTCGTTGGGAACATTCTCGGAAACCTCCGTGCTGAGGGTCGTAGGGAGCCGGAATGCGCTGATTCTATCAGGCGGCATGCGCGCGTGCCTAGGAGCCTGTCCGCGCGGACGAGTCCCGGACGCGATCCCGGACCATCTGGTACTCTGCCGGCCATGGCCCTCGAACGCGGCAAAAGGCTCGGCCCGTACGAGATCCTCGGAGCGCTCGGCGCCGGGGGGATGGGGGAAGTCTACAAGGCGCGCGACACGCGGCTCGATCGCACGGTCGCCATCAAGGTCCTCTCCACCGATCTGGCGCGCGATCCCACGCTCAAGGAGCGCTTCGAGCGCGAAGCGCGCGCGGTCTCCAGCCTGAACCATCCGCACATCTGCACGCTGCACGACATCGGCAGCGACAGCGGCATCGACTACATGGTCATGGAGCACCTCGAAGGGGAGACGCTCGCCAGCCGGCTGGAGCGCGGCGCGCTCCCCGTCGCGGACGTCCTGCGCACGGGGGTTCAGATCGCCGACGCGCTCGACAAGGCGCACCGACGCGGGCTGGTCCATCGCGATCTGAAGCCGGGCAACATCTTCCTGACGCGCGAGGGAGCGAAGCTCCTGGACTTCGGCTTGGCCCGTTCATCAGGGTCCGGCTCGGTGATCTCGCGCCCAGCCGACGAGACTCCCACGATGACGGTGCCGCTCACGGCCGCCGGGACCATCTTGGGCACGTTCAGCTACATGGCGCCTGAGCAGCTCGAGGGGGGCGAGGCGGATGCTCGCAGCGACATCTTCGCTTTCGGCGTCGTTCTCTACGAGATGCTCGCCGGCCAGCGGGCCTTCACGGGGAAGAATCCCGCCAGCATCATCGCAGCGATCCTGAAGGAGGAGCCGCGCCCCCTGTCCGATCTCGCCCCCTCGGCCCCCCCGGCACTCCAGCGGATCATCAGAACCTGCCTCTCGAAGGATCCCGAGCACCGGCATCAGTCCATTCACGATCTGAAGCTGGCGCTGCAATGGATCGCCGAAGCCGGCCCGGACGCGGCGTCACCGGCAGCAGAACCGCGGCGCGGGATGCATCCCGGCTGGATCGCGGCGGGGGCCCTGGCCGCCGTCGCGCTGGCCGGCTGGGGGATCGTCGCAACGTCGTGGCGCGCAACGCCGTCGCCGCCGGCCGCGCTGCGCTTCACAATCCCTCAGCCCGAGGGGACCGCGCTGTCGGGCCACGCCGCCTCGGAACCCGACCTCGCGATCTCTGCCGACGGGCGGACGATCGTCTTCGTCGGCGTGTCATCCGCGAGTGTCGGAAGGATCTGGATGCGGCCGCTCGATTCCCCCCAGGCCTATCCAATCCCCGGCACGGAGGGGGGGCAGGATCCCTTCTGGTCCCCCGACGGCCGGTTCGTCGGCTTCTTCGCGGAGGGGAAGCTGCGCAAGGCTCCGGTCCAGGCGGGGCCGGTGCAGACGCTCTGCGACGCCCCCGATGCGCGCGGCGGGGCGTGGAGCCCATCGGGGCTGATCCTCGTCGGCTCGCGCACCGCTGGATCGGGGATCATGGGAGTGCCCGACTCGGGGGGGACGCTCAGGCCGATCACGACCGTGCCACCCGAGGAGGGGGTGTATTCGCACCAGTGGCCCGACCTGCTCCCCGACGGGCGCCGGTTCCTCTTCCTGAGCTTCACGGCGGGGCGCGGCAAGCGCACCATCAGGATGGGCTCTCTCGATGCGCCGGAAGTCAGGACGATTGCCGAGAGCGAGTTTCCGGCCGACTACCTCGACCCCGGGTACCTCTTGCACCTCCGCGGCGGTGCGCTCGTCGCACAGCCCTTCTCCCCGGCGACGGGCGCGCTGAGCGGCGAGCCGATCCTCGTGACGGAGAACCTCGCCACAGCGTCCATCCCGGGCATGGTCAACTTCGACGTCGCTCCGGGCGGAGTCATCGTCTGGCGCCGCGCGCAGGCGGTCATCGCGACGCAGATGACCTGGGTGGATCGGGCCGGCCGGCAGATCGAGACCGTCGGCGAACCCTCCGGCGACGTGAGCCTTTCCCTGTCGGACGACGGGACGCGCGCGGCCGTAGGAAGGATCATCCCCGGTGTCGACTGGGCCGCCACGGGAGAGCCCCCCACCGATGTCTGGGTCGTGGACCTCCAGCGCCGTGTCGCGTCGCGCGCCACCTTCACCCCGCAGCAGAACGACGAGAACCCTCTCTGGACGCCCGATGGAGAGCAGATCATCTTCGCCTCCCATCGCGACGGGCCCGCCGACGTCTACCGGAAGTCCGCCAGCGGCATGGGAGAGGAGAGCCTGGTCTTCCGTTCGAGCGGGGCGGACGCGGACCGGTTCTACATGGGGCTGAATGCCCATCCGATCGACGTCTCTCCCGACGGACGCCTCCTGTTGCTGCACGTCGTCGACGCCGCGGACCATCTCGATCTGGCAGTGATGCCGATCGACGGGAGCGCCCCTCCCGAGAGGTTCGCGCCGAGCAACTTCCAGGAGGCGCAGGGACAATTCTCCCCCGACGGCCAGTGGGTCGCCTACGCGTCCAACGAGTCAGGGGTGCTTGAGGTGTACGTGCAGCCTTATCCCCCCAAGGGGGGAAAGTGGCGAATCTCTTCGGCAGGAGGGGGTCAGCCGCGCTGGAGACGGGATGGCCGGGAGATCTTTTACGTCGACCGGCAGGGTTCGCTCATGGCGGCGCCGGTGACGCTGCGGCCGGCCTTCGCCGCCGGGAGCCCCGTCGCCTTGATCCACGCGCAGTTCCAACCGACGCATGTCTCCTTCTACGGCGGGGCCGCAAACTACGACGTGTCCCCCGACGGTCAGCGCTTCCTGTTCAATCGCCTGCTCGAAGACCAGGTATCGACGCCGATCGAAGTCCTGGTGAACTGGCGCCCCTGACACGCGCCATGGCTGCAGCACCCGCGATACGTTGCCTGCGGGTGATCCTCAGCGCTCCGCGGAGGCAGCGGTCGCCCTGCGGACTTCCTCGAACCAGTTCACCACCACGTTGAGCACCGGGTTCTGATCCGACTCGCCCAGCCCCACCACGACGAAGCTCTTTCCGTCGGGGGCCGCGTCGTAGGTCGTCATGCGGTCGAAGGGGATGAAATACGCCCCGCCGAACAGCGTCTGCGGTCTTCCCGACGCGAAGCCCTGCTGTGTGTCGATGGTGGCGGCCATGAGCTTGTCCTCGTGCACGAAGAACAGCTCGCGACCGTCCCGGCGCCACACCGGCATCCTGCCGCCGTCGATCGAGACCTGGAACTTGCCCCCGGCGACGGGGAAGGGACGCACGAAGATCTCGGCGCGCCCTGTCTCGGCGCTCACGTAGGCGAGCCAGCGACCGTCGGGCGAGAGCACACCTCCCCACTCCTCCGACGGGCCGTCAACCACCGGCGTTCCCGCGCCCCCCTCCATGGGCATGGCCAACAGGTCAGCCGAGCCGTTGGGCCCCACGTCGGTGTAGATGACTGTGCGGCCGTCGGGGCTGGTGGTGAGTGGGCGATGGCGCCCCTTGGCCAGGGTCAGGCGCCTCTCCTCGGCCGACCCGTCGATGGCCTTGATGAACATTCCCGATCCTCCCTGCCGGCTGGTGGCATCGAACAGGAAGTGCTTGCCGTCGGCCGACACGATGGGGGCGTGCGCGTCTCCGCCGAACGTCAGACGGCTCAGTGTCCCCTTGGCGATGTCGAACGCCCAGATGTCGTGCGTGGTGCCTTCGATTTCCAGCACCACCTTGCGCCCATCGGGTGTGAAACGCGGGTAGTTCCACGGCCGCCTCTCCTCCGTGATCGGCTGACTGGTGCCGTCACGGTTCACGCGCAGCAGCCGCCTCTCGGTGGCCGTCTCCCCCGCCATGTACACGAGTGTCCCGTTCGCGGCGACGTCGATGTTCACCGCTCCGGTCCCCGTGGACCACTGCACGTGCTCCAGCATCGGCATCGCCGGACCCGTAATCTTCAAAGTCTCCAGATCGAAGGGGGTCACCAGCAGTGTGCCGCCATCGACGTAGGCGAGATGCCCCGTCGGCAGATAACGGGCCCACGTCCCCGACTCGATGAGCACCTCGTGGGTCGCGGCGCCAGGTCTCCACAGCCCGATGCTCGAGCGCTCGAAGCCCATCGCCAAATATCCGATGGTGAAGAGCATCCCCTTGCCTTCCGGCAGCACCCATGGCCAACGATGCGTCCGCTCACCGCGCTGCGTATCGAGCGTGGTAACCGGCTCGGGCGTGCCGCCCGCGGCGGGAATCCTCATGAGTGGCTCGGTGACGGTGGGGGTGTAATAGATGTAGCCATCCTCGCCCCACGCGCTGCCGCGGGCCTCGGCCACGTTGACGAGGCTCAGCACGGCGCCTCCCGCGATGGGCACCCTTTTGATCTTCTCTCCCGCGAGGAAGCCGACGTGCAGCCCGTCGGGCGACAGGAACGGAAGCGCCGCTCCTTCGCTCCCCGCGATGGGGCGCCCTTCCTCCTGATCCAGCTCGCGAACCATGAGCCGGGTGGCGTCCTTCATGGAGCCGACGAACACCAGCCGCTTGCCATCGTGCGACAGCGCGAAGGGCGAGCCGCGCATGTTGGGGAGCATGGCGTCCCCCTGCGACCTGAAGCGCAGCACCTGCTTTGCGGGCTCCTCGTCGACGCGCCACGAGGCAACCACGGCGATCGCGAGCGCCGCGAAGGCCGCCGCAAGCGTCCACGGAAGGACCGACGAGCGCCGCGCGGGGGGAACTGTCTCCGCCATCCCGGCCGCCGCCGTCGCGCCTCCTCCCTTCTCCAGCGCCGCCAGCACGATGCGCGCCTCGCCCACATCGCGCAACCGCTCCTTCGGGTCTTTGGTGAGGCAGCGCCGGATCAGATCGATCAGCGCCTTGGGGGCCTGCGGGGGGAGCGCCTTCCAGTCGGGCTCGAGCTTCAGCACCGCGGCCAAGGTGTCGGAGACCGTCTCTCCCTCGAAGGGGCGCCTCGCCGTGAGTGACTCGAAGAGCATGCAACCGAGCGACCAGACATCGGCGCGCTTGTCCACCGGCTTGCCGCGCGCCTGCTCGGGGCTCATATAGGCCGCCGTGCCGAGGATGACACCATCCACCGTGCCCAGCGCCGTGATGGTGGGAGAAAGCGAGGAGCGCGGTGACGCCGAGGGGGTCTCGAGGGCTTTTGCGAGCCCGAAGTCGAGCACCTTCACGTCACCTGCCGGAGTGATGACGACGTTGGCGGGCTTCAGGTCGCGGTGCACGACACCGCTCTCGTGCGCCGCCTCCAGCGCCTCGGCCACGCCGCGTCCGATGCGCGCGACCTCATCGGCCGGCAATGCCCCCCGCTCCAGCCGCTGCGCGAGATCCTCCCCCGGCACCAGCTCCATTGCGAGGAAGCGCACATCGCCCGCGACGTGCAGGCCGTAGATGGCGGCGATGGCGGGGTGGCTGAGCGAGGCGAGCAGACGCGCCTCGCGCTCGAAGCGCGCGACTCTCTCGGCGTCCTTCGCGAAGGCGTCGGGGAGGATCTTGATCGCGACGTCGCGCCCGAGGGTGGTGTCGTGGGCCTTCCAGACCATGCCCATTCCCCCCTCGCCGATCTTCTCGACGAGGCGGTAGTGCGCGAGCATCTGACCGGGATTGAGGGTCATCGGCGAGTATTACATCACAGGTGCCGCCTACGCGGGCCCGGCGCCCTGGGTGCGCGGACCTCCGGTCCGCAAATCAAGCATGCGGGCCGGAGGCCCGCGCACCTCGTTCTTGCTTTGCGGGCCGGCGGGCCGCGTACCCGTGGTCAGCCCGGAACGAGGAGGATGCCTCCGTCGCGCACCGGCGCGCCCCAGAAGCTGTGCCCGCCGCCGCGCACCGCCACCTTCAGCCCTCGCATGTGCGCGTGGCGCATCGTCTCGCGCACGTCGCCCACCGACGCGACGCGCACCAGGGCGTCGGGCTGACGCGCGGGCTTGCGCGCGTTCCAGAGGGCCGCAGTGCGGCGGGCTTCGTAGTCCGCGGCGCCCTTGAGGACCACCTCACCGTCGATGGCGGCGCGCAGCGCGTCCCACCCGGGCTTGGCGGGCGCGGCGGCGCTGGCGGCGCGGCCCGCTCCGAACAGCAGCGAGCCCGCGCCGACCAGCAGCAGACGAAGTGCTTCGCGCCGCGGGCGCTTCACTTCGGCGCCACCCCCAGCTCCTTCAGGCGCGCGGCCACATCGGCTCCCGACGTCTGAGGCTTCACCTCGCGGTCCACGTGGAGGATCTTCCCGTCCGGTCCGATGTAGAAGGTGTGCCGCGCGGCGTACTTGCCGTCGGCCGTGAGCACGCCGTAGGCCTTCGAGACGCTCTTGTCGGGGTCGCTGAGGATGGGATAGTCCAGGCCGAGCGACTCGGCGAACTTCTTGTTGGTCTCGGCATCATCGATGCTGGCCGCGTAGTAGGCGACGTTGAACTTCCGGATCTCTGCACCGCTCTCACGGAGCGACTTGCACTCGGCCGTTCAGCCACCGGTGAAGGCCTTGGGGAACCAGGCGAGCACCACGGCCTGCTTGCCCGCGTGCTCGGCGAGGGTGTGGGTCTTGCCGTCGGAGCCGGCCATCGAAAACGCCGGGGCCGCATCGCCGGGCTTCAGCTCGACCGCCGGCTGATCCTGCCCCACGATCGGTCCCGCGAGCGTCAGGATCGCCGCCGCGGTCGCCGCAACAGGTTTCCATCTCATGTCGCCACCTCCTTCAGGAAAACCTCATTCTAGTCAGTTCGCCGCCACTGTTCCGCGTGTCAGTCCTTCGCGTTGGGAGCGCGCAGCACTTCCACGCTTCCTTCGTCCTTGTGGTCTCCCATCTTGATCGTGATCTTGTAAGTGCCGGCCGGGACGAACTCCGTCTGGCCGAGGAACCCCTCGTTGTCCCCGGGGCCGTAGCGGTGCTTGGCGTCCGCCTGGAGATCCCACATGACCCGGTTGAGTCCCTTCTTGTACGCCCCATCGAGCTCGCGGACGACGAAGCCTTTCGGATTGGCGATGGAGACCTTCACCGCGTCGCGGGATTCATCCTTCACCCAGTAGTTGATCGAGGCGCCCATCGGCGGATTCTTGGCCCGGAACAGGCCATGGCCGAGCCCATAGTGCTCGCTGTTGTAGAGACGCGGGTGCGCCGGTGGAGAGACGAGCAGCGTCAGGGGCTGCGCGCGCTTTTCAGCAGTGAGCTGCGCGAACAGGGACGCATCGTCCAGCACCCAGATGCTGCGACCGTGCGTGCCCACGACCAGATCCTTCTCTCGCGGGTGGACGACGATGTCGTCCACCGGCGCCGGCGGGAGCGACTTGGCGTTCATCCGCACCCAGTGGCGCCCGCGGTCCAGGGTGACGAAGGCGCCGAACTCGGTGCCGCAGTAGAGAACCTGCGCGTTGCCTGGATCCTCGGTGACGACCTCGACCGGGTTGCCCGCGGGGAGATCGCCGGTGATGTCGCTCCACGAGCGCCCCAGGTCCTTCGTCATGAGAACGAGCGGTTTGAAGACGTCGCTACGGTGCCCGTCCACGGCGACGTAGGCCGTGCCCTCTTCGTGCGCTGAGGCGGCGATCCGCGCGATGTAGAATCCCCCGGCCTGCTTGGGGGTCACGTCGCGCCACGACCCACCATCGTCCGGCGTGACGTGCACCAACCCGTCGTCGGTGCCCGCCCAGAGAAGCCCCCGCTTCACGGGGGACTCCGCGAGGCTGACGACGGTGCCGTGCGTCTCGGCGTCGGAGCCCACCGTCATGATCTTGTCCACCTCGCGCCGCGACAGATCGGGGCTGATGGCGAACCACTGGTCGCCGCGCTCCGTCAGCCTGAAGACGCGGTTGCCGCCGTGGTAGAGGATCGACGGGTCGTGCTTCGAGATCAGGAACGGCGCGTTCCAGTTGAACCGGAGCTGCTCCTGTCCCTCGCGCGGCGAGGGGCGCAGCAGCGTCTTGATGTTGGTGTCGCGACGCAGCCGGACGAGGAAGCCCCCCTGCGACGTCGCGTACATGATCTGGGGGTCGGTCGGGTCGAAGGCCACGCCGAAGCCGTCCCCGCCGTTGATCATCGACCAGTCCTTGTTGAGGATGCCGTCGTGCGCGTCGTCCTCCGTGACGCTCAACGTCTCGGAGGGGCCGATCCAGGAGCCGTTGTCCTGCAACCCGCCGGCGATCCTGTACGGATCGCTCATGTCCACCGCCACGCGGTAGAACTGCCCCACCGCCACGGTGTTGCGGTAGTCCCAGGTCTCGGCCCGATCGTTGGAGATGTAGATGCCGCCGTCGTTGCCCACGAAGATCCGATCGGTCCGCTGCGGATCGATTGCGATGGCATGGAAGTCCACGTGGACGTACTCGCTCCCCGACCGTCGGAACGTCCTGCCGCCGTCGTCCGAGATGCCGAGATCCCAGCCCGGCAGATAGACGCGCTGATCGTCCGCGGGATCGACCGCGATGCGGGAGAAATAGAACGGGCGCGGGTTCAGCTCGCTCAGCCGCGTCCACGTGTCCCCGCCATCCTGGCTCCGGAATACGCCGCCGTTGGGGGAGCGGTTGTCGAAGGCGTCACGCCCCAGCCCCCCCCAGTCGCTCTCGACGGTCGCATAGACGATGGAAGGATCCTTCGCGTAGATCGCCAGGCCGATCCGTCCGGTGCGCGGCGGAAGCCCCTGCGTCAGCTTCTTCCAGGTGCGTCCGCCGTCGACGGAGCGGAAGATGCCTCCCTTGTCGCTGTTGCCCGTGAAGCTCCAAGGGGTGCGCCGGCGCGCGTACATCGCCGCGTAGACCGTTTCCGGGTTCTTCGGATTGACGGCCACGTCGCAGGCGCCGGTCGCGTCGTCGATCTTGAGGGAGTGGTTCCATGTCCTGCCGCCGTCCGTCGTCTTGTACACGCCCCGCTCGGGGTTGGCCCCCCACAGGTGCCCCAGCGCCGCGACGTAGGCGACGTCCGGATTGCGCGGATCGACGGCCAGGGTCGGGATGTCGTGCGATTCTTTGAGTCCCACGAAGCTGAACGTCCCGCCGGCGTCCGTGGAGCGGTAGACGCCGCCCCCCCATGACGACGAGTTGCGTCCGTTCCCTTCCCCCGTCCCCACCCAGACGATCTTCCCTTTGCCTTTCTCGGCGCGCTCGGCGGCGGGCACGTCCTCGCTCTGCCACCCCTGCCAGCTCTCCGGCGCGTCGGCGACGGCGATGGATCCGATGGAGAGAACCTCCTGCTTGTCGAAGATCGGCGTGAAGGTCGTGCCGAAGTTCGTCGTCTTGAAGACACCCCCCGTGCCGTAGCCGACATAGAAGGTCGTGCTGTCCCCGGGCTTCAGCGCGATCGCCGCCACGCGTCCCCCCATGTTGGCCGGCCCGACGCTGCGCCATGCAAGCCCGCCGAGATCTTCCTCGGTGAGATCGCGCGCGGGCTTCGCCTCGGCCGCGAACGATGCCGAAGGGGTGAGGACGACGAGTGCCACAAGAGCCGCGATGGTGATCCCACGCCATGAACGCATCAGAGCGAACCTCCCCCCACGAAGACCCCGTTGCACGAACGCCGCCAGCGGCGGCATTGAAAGACAAGCTGTTCGAGTCGGTGCGATTCTATCCGGGGGGCAGTCTCGAGGACAAGCGGCGGCCGGGAGGAGGACTGCCTACCAGGGGACGTCGCGGGATGCTTCCCGGGCCCGGAGCGCCGATTGGAACGCGGCGTCGGGCTGGTGGAAGGGGGTGGTGTGCAGCTTCCCGTCGATGATCGACTGTGGGTGCGTGCGCAGCACATCCATGATGACGTAGCCCGGGAAGCGCGTCAGATCGTACTGGCAGAAGAAGGCGACCGGATGCTCGCAAAGCGTGTTCATGCTGCTCTCGAAGGACATCAGGGTGCCGCTCGAGGGGACCCTCTCGCGGGCCCAGAGCATATCGCCTCCCCATCGGACGGAGCGCCACGAGCCGGGCACGCCGGCGAGAGCCGCATCCAGACCCCCCTGCAGGTCGCGCGGATCGCGACACCCCTCCCGGATCTCGAGCTGGCCTGATTCGAGCGCTTCCCTGACGTCGATCCCGGCGGCGATCAGCTCCTCGCGCGCATCCATCCAGTCGCGCCCCGCGTTCATGACGTAGACGCATTTCTCCCCGGCACGGAGCCCTTGGTACAGCCAGGGGACCATGACGGCGCGCCATTCGTCGCGGGTCTCGTAGAAATGGGCGACGTGACTCCCCGCGGCGACGCTCCATGGGAGCGGGGGGAGGTTGGGCGAGGACATAGGATGCTCGTGCGGGCCCGGAGCCGGCCGGTCAATGGGCATGTCCACCTCGGCCAAAGCGACACGACGACCCGCCCTGAATCGTCCGACAGCGGGTGGCGCGCGTCAGCGACAAGACCGTTGTCATTCTATACGATTCCCGATGCTGTTCAACCATGACACCGGGAACCCCGCGCCGGGACAGCAGACCGATCGTTTCAGTCGTAATGCTTCGCATGGGGCCAGACCTCGGCGATGGAAGTGCGCAGCCCCCTTGCGACGAAGATCGCCTTGTCATCCTCGTAGGGCATGCAGTCTTCGCAGGTGTAGAGCGCGACCTGCTCGACCGTCGCGAAGGACGCCTCATGGTCCTCGCGCTCGCCGCCGATGATGATCACCACCTCTCCCGAGCATCCGTTCGGTCCCCACAGCCAGTAGCTGTTGTGCCCCGAGATGGCGGGAGGGAGCGGGAGCTCCGATCGGAAATAGTCGATCGCCCCCGCCTGACCGTAGTTATTGCCGTAGACGCACGCGCGCTCGCGATCGGGCGCCGGGAGCGCGGCGTGCACCTGTGCGACGAGGGCCGCCAGCTCGCGCCAGCCGAGCCTGTCGGCGAAGAACTGCGAGACGCGCCCCACCTCCTTGCGCTCGTCGGTCCCCGGCGCCACACCGAGCATCTCCGTATAGCGGACGTGGGTCTCGACGGGCAGCAGCGGCTTGGCGAGAGGAGCCATGAAGAATCCAGTCACGATGACAAGTCCCATTGTGTTGGCTCCAAGCCGAAGCCCGGGCCACCTGACTTCGTCCGTGAATCTCTCCACTGCCACCGCTCCGACGGCGAAGAGCATCGTGTAAGCGGGCGAGAGATAGTAGGGCTTGCCGCGCTGGAGGATCAGGACGACGGTTATCGCGGCGAAGGCCCAGCCAAGCGGCCGCCACCGTCTCCCCTCGCGCGAGACGAAGCAGTAGGCAAGACCCGCGAGGGCGACAATCGCCGCCACAGGGCCCATGAGCATCACCTGCTCGACGAGGAACTCCACCGGCGAGATCGGAAGATTCTTCTGTTGCGTCGCGTTGCGCATGAACTCGAGCGTGGGCCAGCCGTTCCGGATCTGCCAGATCAGGTGCGGGAGGAACAGGCCGCCCGCGATCGCGCCGGCAAGCCAGAACCAGCGGTTCAGGAAGGGCCTCCATCCCGACGAGAGGAGCATTCCGACGACGAGGCCGAAGCCAAGAAAGAGCATGCTGATCTTGTTTTGAAGCCCAATCCCGGCGATGACGCCGAACGCGACCCAGAAGCGCGGATCCCCCGAAGCGATCAGCGCCACGACGGACCAGACCGCCGCGGTCCAGAGCAGGATGTCGAAGGCGTTCATCGAGAGAAACCCGAAGTTCGCGATGTAGACGGGCGCAAATGCCGTCAGCAGCCCGGCCAGCTCGCCGGCGTACATGCCGCCGCCCATTCGGCGCGCGATCAAGATCGTCAGGAAAACGGTCCCGCCAGCCGCCAAAGCGGGGAATAGTCTCAGCGACACCAGAGAGTCCCCGAAGAGAGCCCGTGCAAACCAGGTCAATAGCGCGACCAGAGGAGGGTGATCGACGTAGCCAAAGTCGAGGTGATTCGAGCAGGCGACGTAGTACAGCTCGTCGCGGAAAATACCCCAGCGATCGCTCGAGGTCGCGACGTGGAAAAGCGTCGTGGCCGCAGCGAGGATCCCCGGCACGATGAGGCTTCGCCTGTCTCCCTGCCCCGGCATGGTCATCGCCTGCTCCCCGTCGCTACACCGTCCTGGGGCGCTGCCCGAGCGTGCGGACCATCCTCAGATAGACCTCGGCGCCGATCAGGATCGCGACGATCAGGGATCCCGCAGATGCGAGATCGAACCAGAGAGGGCCCGCAACACGTCCGGTGGCGATGAGCACCGTCGTTTCCACCACGACCATCCCGGACATGATCGACGCCGGGATCCTGCCCCACCCTCCGATCGCCGTGGCGGCTGCGCCGCCGATTCCCCCGGCGACACAGGTGAAGAACCCGGCGAGCCCGAGCGTGACGGGAGGCGTCGTGCCGAAAGCGACTCCACCGAACCAGGTTTCCTGCACCAGCGTGATCAGCACCACCATGATCGCGTACCCGCACACGAACCCGGCTGCCGTTCTGAGAACCTTCACGATGCTCTCCTTCCGAGATGGCCGGTTGTTGTTGCGCTCTCCGACCGCCGGGCGCTCAGCGCCGGCTGCCGAAAATGGTGCCCATGACGCCGCGCAGGATCTCGCGCCCCATCCGGGAGCCGATCGAGCGCGACATGCTCTTCGCCGCCGATTCGATCATCCCTTCGCGGTGCCCGCCGCGCGGTCCCGTCGAGCCGAACAGGAAATCCGAGAGAGTCCCCGACGCGCCCGGCGCCTGCCGCCCTTCGCCCCCCTGTGCTCCGCCCGCGCGGCGCAGCGTGCGCTCCACAAGGGTCTCGTAGGCCGAGGCGCGATCTTCCGTCCGATCGTAGCGCGCCGCAACCGGCGAGGACGCCACAATCGCCGCGCGCTCGACGTCGGTCAGCGGGCCGATCCGCGACCCAGGCGGCAGGATGAAGGCCCGCTCCACGATGGTCGGGCTCCCGGTCGCGTCGAGGAACGACACCAGCGCTTCGCCCGTCCCCAGCTCGGAGATGACGCTCTCCGTGTCGAGGGCGGGGTTGGCCCGCAGAGTCGACGCGGCCGCCTTGACGGCCTTCTGATCGCGCGGCGTGAAGGCGCGCAACGCATGCTGCACGCGGTGAGCGAGCTGCCCGAGCACCACGTCAGGCACGTCAAGCGGGTTCTGCGTGACGAACCAGACCCCGACCCCCTTCGAGCGGATGAGCCGCACCACCTGCTCGATCCTCTCGACGAGGGGCGGCGGGGCGTCGGCGAAGAGCAGATGGGCTTCGTCGAAGAAGAAGACCAGCTTCGGCTTCTCGGGGTCGCCGACCTCGGGCAATTGCTCGAAGAGCTCCGAGAGCATCCACAGGAGGAACGTCGCATAGAGCTTCGGCGCCCGCATCAGAGACGCGGCCGCGAGGATGTTCAACGTGCCGCGTCCGCGGTCATCGGTCCGTATGAAATCGTCGATGTCGAGCATCGGCTCGCCGAAGAAGCGCTCGCCCCCCTGCTGCTCGATCGAAAGCAGCGCGCGCTGGATGGCGCCGATCGAAACGGCCGATACGTTGCCGTACTCGGTGGTGATCTGCCGCGCGTTGTCGCCGACGAACTGCAGCATCGCCCGCAAGTCCTTGAGGTCCAGCAGGAGCAGGCCGGAGTCATCGGCCAGCTTGAACACCAGCGCAAGCACCCCCTGCTGGATCGGATTCAGATCGAGCAGCCTCCCGAGCAGGAGCGGCCCCATGTCGGAGATCGTGGCGCGCACCGGGTGCCCCGCGCGCCCTTCGAGGTCCCAGAGCACGGCGGGACATGGAGCAAACTCAGGGGGCGGGGCCCCGATCCGACCGAGGCGTTCTTGAAGCCTCGGCGTGAGCGCGCCTGCGGCCGCGATCCCCGCGAGATCTCCCTTCACGTCGGCCATGAAGACGGGGACGCCGATCCGCGACAAGCCCTCCGCGACGACCTGAAGGGTCACCGTCTTTCCCGTGCCGGTCGCCCCCGCGATGAGTCCATGGCGGTTCGCGAACGCGGGGAGCAGAACGACCTCCTTCCCCGCGGCGCTCCTGGCAATGGGAAGTGGCTGCGTCATGTCAGCTCGTGCCGGCCGTAGAATCCGGGGAGGCGAGCGCTTTCCGCAGCAGGGACAACCCCGCGACGACCGCCCACGTCCCCTCCAGGACGACGAAGGGCATGAAGCTGACCAGATACGCTGAATAGCAGGCCAGGCCGGCGCCGATGAGATTGAGAGCCAGGTACGCATTGCCATCGGCGCGCATGAGGCGGAAGAGGTTGCAGAGGAAAGCCACCAGCAGGAGGGCGACACCGACGGATGCGAACAGTGTCGGCGGCGTCATGTCTTCTCCGCGACGACGACGAGGCACCCCTTTCCCACGGCGAACGGCGTGCCGTCCGCCGAACCCAGAACCTCGCGGGTCCTGAAGCCGGCTTCCGCGAGGAAAGCGAGCACCTCACGCACCGTGTGCACCCAGTGCAGCCCCGTCCGGATGACCCGCTCCTCTCCCCGGATGAAGGTGTAGGTGGTCTCGATGCGGCTCTCCCGTACATCGTACTTGTTCTCCTCGAGAAACATGATGTCGCCGACCTGCGCCCATTCCCTCTCGCGGAAGTGGGTGAGAACGCACTCGGCCGCCATGCCGTAGTCCATCGCGAAGGGCGCGCCGGGCTTGAGGGCTCCGTTCATGGCGCGCAGGAAGGCGCGCGTCCCGTCGGGGTCGAGGTAGCCGAAGCTGTTGCCGAGGCAGTAGGCGGCGTCGAACTCTGTATTCCGGGGAAGGTCCCGCATGTCGGCGCACTTCCACGCGATGTCCACGCCGGCGGACGCGGCGCGGGCCCGCTCGATCATCTCGCGCGAGAGGTCCACGGCCGTCATGCGATAACCCCGTGACGCCATGGCGATCGCGTGGCGGCCCATGCCGCACGGCACGTCCAGAACGCCGGCTCCCGGCCGCAGCGCGAGGGACCGCTCGAGAAAGTCCACCTCGAGGCGCGTCTGCTCCGGCGGCACGGCGACGGCCCACATGTCGAGGACGAGACCCGAGAAAAAATCCTCGTACCAGCCCTTCTCCCCGGTGGGCCCGGCGCTCACAGCCACCCTTTCCGCTTGAACAGGGCGTAGGGAACGATGGCCGCCGCCAGCATGATGATCAGGGACAGGGGGTACCCCCCCACCCATCTCAGCTCGGGCATGTGCTGGAAGTTCATGCCGTAGATGCTGGCGATCAGCGTCGGGGGGAGGAACACGACCGCGAGGACCGAGAAGAGCTTGATGATCATGTTCTGCTCGCTGTTGATGCGGCCGAGCGTGGCGTCCAGGAAGAAATTCACCTTGTTGGAGAGAAAGGTGGCGTGGTCGGTCAGCGAGGTGATGTCCTGTCCCACCGCCCGCCAGTGCTCCTCGAGGACTTCGCCGTTGCACACGCGCCCCGCCTCGGGGAAGAAGGCGAGCAGCCGCGTGAGGCTGACCATGCTCTCGCGCGTGTTGGCCGCGCGCAGGCCGTTCTGACCGAGGCGCGTGAGGATCGCGTTCAGGTCGGCCCCCTTCCTGGGGCCGCCGGAAGCGTGCTCGGAGAAGACGATGTCGGAGATCCGGTTCAGGTCGGCGCCCACCGTCTCCAGCACGTCGGCCGCGCGGTCGATGATCTCGTCGATGATCCCCAGCAGCATCTTCTGAGCCGTGTCGTAGTTTTCCGGCGACTTCCTCAGCTTGCGCGGGAAGGTGGCGAACGGAGTCGGATCGTCGAAGCGCATGGTCACCAGCCGGTCTTTCTGGAAGGCGAAGGTGATGGGGGTCATCGCGGGCTGCGGGGACGTCGTGCGCACCATGACGGTGGCGATCATCACGAGCGTCTTCCTGTCGGCGTAGAGGCGGCTCGACGTCTCGATCTCTTCGGCTTCCTGGCGCGACGGCAGCTCGATCCCCAGCGCCATCTCGGCGGCGCGGATCTCATCCGCCGTGGGATTCATGAGATCGATCCAGAGAGCCCCGCTGGAGGGGGTCTCCCCGCCGGGGGAGAACGGGTCGGCCGTCCCCCCCTTCGCGTAGGCGGTCAGCACGTACGGTAACGCTGCTTCATGACGCACTCTCCGCATGAGGCCAAAATGAGCGCTCATGATGGCACTCCCAAGGCTCCCGCTCAAGGACCTGGCAGGGTGGTGGCAAACAACAGGCGCAGCTGCCGACGGGCATCTATGATGCGGCCGGGGGCCGGGACCATCCATCACTGGAGACGGTCATGACCAGATACGCGATGATCGCGGCGGCCACCCTTGCGGTTTCGATGTTCCTGGTGTCGGAACGCCCCTCGGGGGCGGCGGGGGACGACGAGCCTCAGAAGGTCGTGGTGACCAACCTTCCCGACGTGCAGCGCGTGGAGGGGCTCGTGGGGGTGGATGGCCCGGTGCGCACCGCCACCTTCGCGGCCATCGAGGACGTCGAGGTCCCGCCGGCGAGCCGGGAGAACGTGACCCGCCTCATCGATGGTGGAACGCTCGCCACCGATGGCTACGGGACCGTCGTGCTGAGCCTCGCCGGCGGCTTCAAGGGAAGGCTGCTCCACTCGGGAGCCGTCGGCGCGATCCTCGTCCCCGAGACCGAGCCGATCGCACGCGTGCTGGAGGAAAAAGCCCAGCTTCAGTTTCCGCTCGAGGTCAAGGCCGCGACGACGACGGCAGCGCCCTACTTCTCGTCGGACCAGCCGCGCCACGTCGTGGCGTTCCCGCGCTACCACGTCTGGTTCTACAACGACACCGCGACCACCGCGACGGTGAACCTCTACGCCTACCTGACCAACTGAGCCCGTCCCGATGACCTCACCTGGGAGCCACTCCCACGAAGGGGTACATGTAGTACCGCCCTTCCAACGCCTTCAGCGCGCCGACGATCGGCAGCACGATGGCGACCAATCCCAGGACGCACCAGAAGATGACCACCAGGGGGATCAGGATGATCGTGATCCAGAGGATCAACGAGGCCGCGATGAGCAGGAAGACGACGACGTTGAGGAGCAGCGCCTGCTTGGCGATGCTGGAGATCACCTTCGAATCCTGCTTGACGATCCAGATCACGATCGGGACGATGACCCCGCCGAGCGGGATGAGATACCCCGCGAGGCCCGAGAGATGAGTGAGGGCCGCGAGCGTCCTCTCGTTCTCCTCGATGGTGTAGCCAGAGGTTCCATTCATGACCACAGCCTCCCGTGAGCGCGCAGGCGCTTGCCCTGCGGCCGCGTCGGGGAGAGCCTAGCATGCATCCGCGCCACCTCAGAGCAGCGACGTCGTCACCCGGACGTCGCCGGCGGGGGGTGCGAGATGGCGCCGGATTTCGTCCGCGGCCGTCGCGACGTGAGCCGTGAGCCGCGCGTCAGGATATCCGGCCGGGGCGAAGATGACCATGAACAGCGAGCGCGTCGCGGGCGTGACGCAGGTGCGCAGGGAATCCGACGTGGGATTGCCGAACGGTCCGGCCGCGTCGGCCAGCACCGGCCGTCCCTCGAGGTGCACTGCGTCCTTGCGGATCCCTTCGTAGCTCTCCCCGGGCCCGCCCTTCCTCAGGATCACCGTTCCTTCGATCCGATCGGCATCGTAGAGACCGAGCGGCAGGAGGAAGCGCAGCGCGAAGAGGTTGCACAGGTCCACCGCGTTGAGGATCCGCGGCAGCCCCTTCCCCTGCACGACGCGCCGCAACAGCGCCTCGGAGGACGGACGGTGCCTGGTCGGGTCGATGCCGAAGGCGCGGTAGAGGGAACGGGCCGGGAAGACCCCCTCGATCTCGGCCGGGGATTCGCCTTCGTGCCGTGTCATGAGATCGGAGCACGTGGCGCGGATCGCCGCGTCGAGGTCGGCGCCGTTGGGCCCCACCGTGACGGGAGCGGCGCTCACGAGGCCCAGGCGCACGAGAAATGCCAGGGCTTCATCGCGCTGCACCTGGATGCCCAGCATGTCGTGGTTCACGGCGCTCCGTCAGATCGCCCGGGTCTTCCAGGACCATGAGCCCGGACGTGGCGTCCTCCCTGATCCCATGCTGGCGCATCTCCCTTGCCGATCGCAAGGCGCGGCGCGCCATACGGGCGCGGCGCGCTGCACGGAGGCGCGGCTGTGATAGCCTGCGCGCACTGAGGAGGGCTCGATGCTGAAGCTGTGCGCCATCATTCATGATCTCTGTCTCGCTCTGCTCGTCGGGGGATTGGGCGCGGTCTTCGTGGCCGCGTTCGTCCTGTTCGACGCCGCACCGAACCACGAGATCGCGGGGCAGGTTGGCAACGCTCTCTTCAATCTGCTGGGCCCCGGGACGTTGGCGGTGACCATCATTCTGATGGCGTCGCGCGCATTCCTCAGGGCGAACGTCGCGCCGGCGCGGCTCTCCGGGATCGGCACCGGGCTCACGGTGATCGCCGTGCTGCTCTCCGCCGCCATCGCGTTCTGGCTCACGCCGGGGATGGACGTCATCTGGAAGACAGCGCCGCACGCCCCTGACGGCTCAGGCCTGGCGGGCGAGGACTACGCGCGCTTCATGAAGCTGCACGGCGCCGGGAGCGCCAGCTACCTCGCGATCATGCTCATCGCGGTCGTGCTCCTGGCGATGCGGTCGGCGGTTTCGATGCGGCCCCCCGTCGCCTGACACGGCCCCCATCGCCATACACGGCCGCGTCCGCCGTCTCACCCACTGGATTTCTTCTCGATCTTCGCCCAGGTGTCCTTCAGGGAGATCGTCCGATTGAAGACGATGGTCTCCTTCGTGGAGTCGAGGTCCACGCAGAAATAGCCGTGGCGCAGGAACTGGACGACCGTTCCGGGCGGAGATGAGGCGAGCGACGGCTCCACCAGGGCGCCGGACAACGTTTCCAATGACGCGGTATTCAGATCTTCGATGAAGTCTCGCCCCCCCGCGCCGGGCGTCTCGACCGCGAAGAGGTGCTCGTAGAGTCTCACCACCGCCTTCGCCGCGTGCGCCGCGGAGACCCAGTGCAGCGTCCCGCGCACCTTGCGCCCGTCGGGCGCGTCGCCCCCGCGGCTCTGCGGGTCGTGCGTGCAGCGCAGCTCGGTCACCTCCCCGGCGGCATCCTTCACGACTTCCACACATCGGATCAGGTACGCGTGCTTGAGCCGCACCTCCTGTCCGGGAGCGAGACGGAAGAAGCCCTTCGGCGGATTCTCACGGAAGTCGTCCTGCTCGATCCAGATCGTGCGCGTGAAGGGGACCTTGCGCACGCCGGCGGTTTCGTCCTCGGGATTGTTCACCGCCTCGATCCAGTCGACCTGCTCCTCGGGCCACGTCTCGATGGTCAGCTTCAGCGGGCGCAGCACGGCCATTGTGCGCGCCGCCGTCCGGTTCAGCTCCTCGCGCACGCAGTACTCCAGCTTCCCCAGGTCCACGGTGCTGTCGCGCTTGGCGAGGCCGATCATGTCGCAGAAGGCGCGGATGGCGGTCGGCGGGAAGCCCCGCCTTCTGAGGCCCGACAGCGTCGGCATGCGCGGGTCGTCCCAGCCGGCCACGTGATTCTCGTTGACGAGCCGCAGCAGCCTGCGCTTGCTGAGCACCGTGTGCGTGAGGTTCAGCCGGGCGAACTCGATCTGGCGCGGCGTCGACGGGACGCTCGTGTTCTTCACGCACCAGTCGTAGAGGGGACGATGATCCTCGAACTCGAGCGTGCAGAGCGAGTGCGTGACCCCTTCCACGGCGTCGGAGAGCGGGTGCGCGAAATCGTACATGGGATAGATGCACCAGGCGTCGCCGGTGCGATGGTGGTGCGCCCGCAGGATCCTGTAGAGCACCGGGTCGCGCATGTTGAGGTTCCCTGACGCCATGTCGATCTTCGCGCGCAGTGTCCGCGCGCCGTCCGGAAACTCCCCCGCGCGCATGCGGCCGAACAGATCCAGGTTCTCCTCGATGCCGCGGTTCCTCCAGGGGCTCTCCCGCCCCGGCTCGGTGAGCGTGCCGCGGTACTCGCGGATCGCGTCGGCGCTCAGGTCGCAGACATAGGCCAGCCCCTTGCGCACCAGCTCCACGGCGAATTCGTAGAAGCGCTCGTAGTAGTCGGAGGCGAAGAAGAGGCGATCGCCCCAGTCGAAGCCGAGCCACCGGACGTCCTGCTGGATCGACTGGACGTAGCGGTCCTCTTCGGTGATCGGATTGGTGTCGTCGAAGCGCAGATTGGCCACGCCTCCCGTCTCGCGCGCGACGCCGAAGTTCAGGCAGATCGACTTCGCGTGGCCGATGTGCAGGAAGCCGTTGGGTTCCGGCGGGAAGCGGCTGACGACGTGCTTGTGCTTTCCCGAGCGCAGATCCTCCGCGATGATCTCGCGGATGAAGTCAACGGACTTCTCCTTCCCCTCCGCCGGAGCGTCGCTCATTCCGCTCCCTCCGCGCCGAAGAGGCTCGCGTACCTCGCCTCGACCTCCTTGAGCTTCTTCGACGAGAGGCCCCCGAGCGCGTCGATCGCCCTCCGGATCCTCACGCGCACCAGGTCCGGGCCGAGGATCTCCATCGAGTCGAACAGCGGAGTCCATACTTTCGAGCCCGACAGCGCGACGTAGAACGGCAGGCACAGGTCACGCAGCTTGATCTGGAACGCCGCAGCAAGCTCGTCGAAGATGGCGTTGATCGCCGCCGCCGAAGACTCGCGTGACCGCTCGAGACGCCAGAGACCGATCTGGAGGATCGCGACGACCTCCTCGGGCTGCTTCCCCTTGATGGCGACCTCCTCGACGGCGAACGGGATCTCGTCGGCGAAGAACGGACCCGCCAGGCGCCCCCAGTCGCTGAGCGTCTCGAGCCGCTGGTGGATGAGCGGGACGATGCGCGCCACCGACTCCCTCGACAAGGCCCACCGCTCGAGCGCGGCGTGCAGCGCGTCGTCGGTGTAGTCCTCGCGCAGGTAGCGTCCGTTGAGCCAGCGCAGCTTGGCGACGTCGAAGACGGGGCCGCCCAGGGAGATCTTCTCCAGCTCGAGGTTGGCGCACATCTGCTCGAGCGTGAATTTCTCCTCCGCCGTCCCGTCCTGCGACGGCATGCTCCAACCCATCAGCGCGAGGTAGTTGCGCAGCGCCTCGGGGAGGAACCCCGCCCGCCGGTAGTAGCCGATCGAGGTGGGATTCTTCCGCTTGGAGAGCTTGGACTTGTCGGGGTTGCGCAGCAGCGGCAGGTGGCAGAACACCGGCGGCGTCCAGCCGAAGGCCTCGTAGAGACGCAGGTGCTTGGGGAGCGAGTTGATCCATTCCTCGCCGCGGATCACGTGGCTGATCTGCATGAGATGATCGTCCACGACGTTGGCCAGATGGTAGGTCGGAAAGCCGTCGGACTTGAGCAGGACCTGATCGTCCACGGAGGCCCAGTCCTTGCGGATCGTGCCGCGCAGCACGTCGGTCATGACGCACTCTCCTTCCACCGGGACCTTCAGCCGCACGACGAAGCTCTCGTTGTTTGCGCGCACATTGGACTCGTTGACGTTCATGCCGCGGCAGTGCCGGTCGTACCCCGCGGCCGAGCCGGTGGCCTTCGCGCGGCGCTCCTCGAGCCGCTCGCGCGTGCAGAAGCAGCGGTAGGCGTCGCCCGAGGCGAGCAGCCGGGCCGTGTGCTCGCGGTAGATGCTGGTCCGCTCGCTCTGCCTGTACGGGGCGTGCGGCCCGCCGATGTCGGGCCCCTCGTCCCAGGGGACGCCGAGCCACCGGAGCGAATCCAGGATGGCCTGCTCGGAGGCGGTCGTCGAGCGCGCGCGGTCAGTGTCCTCGATGCGGAGGATGAACGCCCCCCCGCGCCCTTTGGCGAAGGCGTAATTGAAGACCGACTGATAGGCGGTCCCGACATGAGGGTCCCCCGTCGGAGACGGTGCAACGCGGACCCTGACTTCGCTTGCGGACATGCAGATTCCCCGGGACACGAAGGCGCGATTCTCTATGATGGGGCGCGCCTTTGCAACCGGCGCGTGCGCCTTTTCAACCCGCGGAATGCGCCGCTTCTGTCCCGCGGCGTCAGGTCATTCTCGCGTCAGGGCCAGAGCCAGGCGAAAACCGCGCCCGTCGCCGCGCCGTAAAGAACCGCGTCCAGCAGGAACTTGACCGTCGTACTCCATTTGCGCGCCTTCCAGATCGAGTTCGCCGGCTCGGCCCCTGCGTAGACGAGGAACGCGACCGCACCGGCCAGCTTGAAGATCTGCATGAAGGGCGCGCCGGGCCACCGCGTGCGCCCGACGATGACGGCGACCGCAATCCCCACGGCGATCGTGTAGAGGAACCAGAGACCGAGGCTCTTGCCCATCGACGGCGGCCCCGACGGCATGATCGTCATGACTCCGATGGGGCCTCTCTTGAACTTCTCGATCACCTCCGGTTTCTTCAGCTCACTCATGTCGCCACAGTGCGGGAACATGTAGTCCCCGGGAGGGACCCCCGCCTTGCGGATCGCCTCGGTCACCTCCTCCTCGCCGGGCACCTGCGCCCAGTCGGCCTTGTGGTATCTGAGACCCATGTGGACAAGTGAGCTCACGACGAACACCGCCACCGCGGACAGCAGGATGGGAATCCAGAGATCGGTGATGCCGACCATCGTCACCTCCATGGGCAGGCTTGAACGGGCCCGGTCCGCCTTACCCTATGCCAGCTCGCTGGCCGCAGGCAAGGACCTTCGTGCACGCCTGCGCCTCGATGCGTGCTCGGCTCGTTTCGCTCGCGCGACCCATGCACGGTTAGAATGAGCCCCGATGCCACAGCCCTCCTCCGCCGCCGGTAGGCCCGTTCGAGCGTTGCTCGCGGCCGCGGCGCTTGCCTCGATCCAGACGATCCTCTACCTGATGGCCCTGCATCCTGGAGTCGGGGATGGGGATGCCGCCGAGCTGCAATGGGCGGCGCCATTGCTCGGGATCGCGCACTCGCCCGGCTACGCGCTTCAGATCACGGCGGGGAAGTTGTTCACGCTGTTGCCTCTGGGGGGCGATGCGGCCTGGCGGATGAATCTGATGTCCGCGGTGTTCGGGGTCCTGGGGGCGCTCGCCCTCTTCAGCGCCGTGCGGCGCATCACCGGGCGTACTGTTCCCGCACTGGTCGCCCAGGCGATCCTCGCGTTCGGGTCGGTCTACTGGAGCCAGTCGTTGATCGCGGAGGTCTACGTCTTCGGCGCGGCGTTTCTCTGCATGGCGATCGACGCGGGGTCGCGTTTCATCCACGCAGGTCGCGTCGGCTGGCTCGCGGCATCGGCGTTGCTGCTGGGTGTGGCCGTCACCGAGCGTCCTTCCGAGATCCTCATCGTGCCAGCGTTCGCAGGGCTGATGCTCGCGTTCCGGCGCCGTGTTCCCATGCCCCTGGCGCGATGGCTCCTTGCCGCCGCTTGCCTGGCGGCTCCCTTCGCGCTCGCCGTCGCGCTCAACGTCACGCGCGCGGACCCCGATCGCCTCGCGGCGCGCGACGACGCGCTGCGGGATCGTCTCATCGGCTATCAGGAGGGGGAGGTGACCTTCCCCTACCTGCGGGCCGGGGACCCCGTCGCCGCGCTGCGCTCCACGGTCCCGTTCATGTTGGGGCTGCCGTGGAAGGAACGCATCGCCGGTGTTGGAGATCCGGGGAGCCCCGGTGGCGGTGGGATCGGCCGCACGGCGGCGAAGTATGCGTCGCTTCTCGCTGGCGGGGGCCTCTTCGGAGATCGCTTCGCACCGACAGGTGCGACCGATCCGATGCTGAAGGCGGGGATCAGTCCCGGAATTCTCGGCCTGAGCCTCGCTCTTCTCGGAGCGATCCTCTGGAGGCGCGAAACCGGCTGGGTCGTCCTGGGAGCAGTCTTGTTGGCGGGGAATCTGCTGTTCGTGCTCGCGTACGACGCGTGGGACAACCTGACGTTCACGATCCCCGGGCAGATCGGTCTGGCTTTGCTGGCCGGACTTGGCGCCGCGGGTCCCTCCGATCGCTCCATGCGTCCGCGCGCAGCCAGGGCTCTCGGGCTCGTGTCACTTCTCATCGCGATCAGCATGGCGCCCATCAACTTCGCGCGCGTCAATCGCAACACGCAGGAGGAGAGCGGAAACCAGAGGCTCATGGCCCGCGTGGCCGAAGCGTCCCTTCCCGAAAACGCGGCAATCCTGACCAAGTACTGGCCGGCGATGACGCTGCGCTACATCTTCTGGATCCGGGCCGACCGTCCGGATGTCTCGGTCATCCATGCGATTCGCGGCACGCACCTCGAGCTGGCACTGCATCTGCACGATCAGGGGCGCGCCCTGTTCGTCACCGGCGACGTCATCCCGAAAAGAATCGAGCGCGAGCTGGCCGCGCGGACTCCCGAAGAGCTGCGGTCCCTGGGGCTGCTGAGCCTGGGCGATCTCACCGACATTCCGCTTCCCGAGGAACCCTGATCGTCCCGGGTCGCGCACCTGCGTGGTAGGATCGTTCCATGCCGCTGAGCAACGGCGCACGCGTCGGTCCCTACGAAATCCTGGCGCCCATCGGCGCCGGCGGTATGGGGGAGGTCTATCGCGCGCGCGACACGCGCCTCGCGCGCGATGTCGCGGTCAAGATCCTCCCGGTCTCCTTCGCTTCCGACCCCGATCGCCTCCGGCGTTTCGAGCAGGAGGCGCGCGCCACGAGCCAGCTCAACCACCCGAACATCCTGGCGGTCTACGACGTCGGCACGCACGAGGGGACCCCCTACCTCGTGGAGGAGCTGCTGGAAGGACAAACCTTGCGGCGCGCGATGGCTGGCGCCGCGCTGCCGGTGCGCAAGGCGATCGACTACGCGGCGCAGACCGCCCGCGGGCTCGCCGCGGCGCACGACAAGGGGGTCGTGCACCGGGATCTCAAGCCCGACAACATCTTCGTCACGCACGACGGGCGCATCAAGATCCTCGACTTCGGTCTGGCCAAGCTCATCCACCCGGAAGGGCAGGAATCGTCCCTTTCAGCCGTTCCCACCGCGGCGGAGACGGGGCCCGGCGTGGTGCTCGGCACCGTGGGCTACATGTCCCCCGAGCAGGTGCGCGGCCGGCCGGCGGACCATCGCTCGGATCTCTTCAGCCTCGGCGCGCTCCTGTACGAGATGCTCTCGGGCCGGCGCGCCTTTGCGGGGGACTCGTCGGTCGAGACGATGAACGCGATCCTCAAGGAGGAGCCGCCGCTGCTGAGCCAGACGGGCGCCGCGATCGCGCCGGAGCTGGAGCGCATCGTCCAGCACTGCCTCGAGAAGAACTCCACCGAGCGATTCCAGTCGGCCAGGGATCTCGCGTTCCAGCTCGAATCGATGAGCGGAACGGGAGGAACGCACCCAGGATCCCTAACGGCTGGGAGCGCGGTTAGGGCGGGCGTGCGGCTGCGCGACGAGCGCGCGCGGACACGCTGGATCGCCGTCTCCATCGTCGGCGCGATCCTCGTCGCCTCGGTCGCGGGATTCGTCGCCGGCAGGTCGGGAATAAGCGAGGCGACTCAGCTGCGCTACCGGCCGCTCACCTTCCGCACCGGCAGCATCTTCTCGGCCCGCTTCGCGCCGGATGGCTCCACCGTTGTGTATGCGGCCTCCTGGGACGGCGGGGCGAAGGACCTCTACGTCACGCGGACCGACAGCCCGGGGTCGCGTTCGCTCCAGATCCCCGACGCCGAGGTCCTTTCGATCTCCCCCTCGGGCGAGATGGCGCTTCTCATGAACCCGTTCTTCACGCAGGGATGGATGCGCACGGGAAGGCTGGCGCGGGTTCCTCTGGCCGGGGGCGTGCCGCGCGAGATCATCGACGGGGTTCAGGACGCCGACTGGGCGCCGGACGGAGAGAACATGGCCATCGCGCGGACGCTGCCGACGGAGTACAGGCTGGAGTACCCCGTGGGGAATGTCCTCTACACGACCCGCGGCTGGATCAGCGAACTGCGCATCTCTCCCGATGGGGAGCGGCTCGCCTTCATCGATCATCCGGGCCTCGGGGACGACAAAGGACGGGTCGCCATGGTGGATCGCAAGGGGACCAAGACCGACCTGTCCCAGCTGTGGAGCAGCGCGCAGGGGCTCGCCTGGTCCGGGAGCGGCGAGACGATCTACTTCACCGCCGGTGGAGAAACCGGCAACCTCAGGTCGCTGCGATCGGTGGACCTGGCGGGGAATGCGGCGGTGATCGGACGCTATCCCGCCTCATCGCAGCTCATGGACCTCTCGGCCGACGGGCGGTTCCTGGTCGTGCGCTGGGACGCGCGACGCGGGATCAGCGGGCTGGCTCCTGGAGAGACGACGGAGAAGAACCTCTCGTGGCTGGACTGGTCATTTCTCAACGACCTCTCCGCCGACGGCTCGACGATCCTCTTCACGGAACAGGGGGAGGGAGGGGGCGCGGACTATTCCAACTTCGTGCGCCCCACGGATGGCTCGGCGGCGGTGAGGCTCTCGAGCGGTCAGGGGCTGGCGCTCTCCCGCGACGGAAAGCTGGCCCTGATCGGCAGGTTCGACACCCGCAACGTGCTCGTCATCGTTCCGACCGGGGCCGGAGAAGAGCGGACCATCGAGCTCCCCTTCGACATCGTGGGAGGCACCTGGCATCCGGACGGCAGGCGCTTCGTGATCAACGCCGTGGAACCCGGCAGCGGGGTGCGCGCCTTCCTCATCGAGGAAGGAGGCGCGCCGAGGGCGATCACGCCGCCGGGGGCGCAGTTTACCGCCATCGCGCCCGACGGACGGCACCTCGTCGCCGTCGCCGCGATCGGCCTCGAGGCGCCGATGATCTACCCCATCGAAGGAGGAGGAGAGCCGCGGGCGATCGCGGGCGTCGGCAAGGAAGACTACGTCATGGGATGGAGCGCCGACGGCGGCTCGCTCCTGGCCGCACGGAACACAATACCGGTGCGCGTGGACCGCGTCGATCTGAAGACAGGAGAGAGGACGCTCTGGAGGGAGATCATGCCGGCGGACCAGGCCGGCATCCTCGACATCGGCCCCCTGTTCGTCTCGCGCGACGGCCTCTCCTACGCCTACACCTACCGGCGCGTCCTCTCCACGCTCTATCTCGCCGAGCCCTGAGACTCCCTATTTCGACAGCTCCTTGTGCAGGGTCTCGATCCAGGTCTTGGTCGAGATGAACTGCCAGTTCCACGACTCGTACTCCGGCAGCCCCTCGGAGATGATCGACTCGAGGCTCTTCCCTTCCTTGATCTTCTTCTGAACGATGTCCGCCGTACCGACGAGCATCTTGTGCATCGCCTTGAGGTCGTCCAAGGTGCTGAGGGGGCCATGGCCCGGGATGATCTTCACGTCCGCGGGGAGCTGCGCGATGATATCGGCGATGTTCTTGGTATAGCCGCGCAGCGTCCCTCCCCCTTCCAGGTCGATGAAGGGGAACCGCCCGGCGAACATCTGATCCCCCATGTGGACGACGTTCGCGCCGGTGAAATGGATGATGCTGTCGCCGTCGGTGTGGCCGTTGGGGACGTGGATCACCCTGATCGCCTCCCCGTTGAAGTGCACCGACACCGACGCATCGAACGTGATGACCGGCCACCCTTCCTTCGCGAGCGCCTCCACCACGCCGCGCGAGCTCTCCTGGCGCGTCGAGATCCGCTTGCGGACGTTGTCGTGCGCGATGATCGTAGCCTCGGCGCCGAAGATCTCGTTGCTCCCCACGTGGTCGCCGTGGAAGTGGGTGTTCAGGACGTAGCGCAGCTTGCCGGGGTTGATCCCTTTCAGGGCCGCGCGGATCTTGTCCGCAAGCGGCTTGAACTGATCGTCGACGATCAGGATCCCGTCCTCGCCCGCCGACACGCCGATGTTTCCCCCGGCCCCCTCCAGCATGTAGATGTTGCCGGCCACCTTCTGCGTCTTGATCTCGACGGTGGAGAAATCCCTCTGCGCGACGGCGGGCGTCGTGGTCGCCGCGAGCGCGGCGAGCGCCGCCATGATGGCGATACTGCTCGATCGGAATCGTGTCATCGTGTCTCCTCCGGGGTGCTCAGGGCCGGTCAACCCTGGATGGCCCGACATCGCGTCTCTTCGCGAGCGCGGATTGTAACCCGAATCCCGTCGCAGCCGTGGCCGCTGCGAGCCCCGTCCCGAAGAGCCACCAGCGGAAGGGAGGGGGCATCTGCCCCGCCAGCACGGCGCCGGCGTCGAGCATGAATGATACGAGGACGATGACGCCCCCCCCGACCGCCAGGGCCCAGTGCCACGCCGCGAAGCCGAGCTGCATCCCCCCGGCGCGAAGGCGCAGCATCAGCAGAGAGCCTGCGATGAGAAGCACGCTCACCGCGACCGGAGCGAGCACCGGAGCGACCCACGGGACGGGGATCAGGAACAGGATGTCCCACGCCAGCAGCGACAGTGGCCAGCGCAGGAAGACCCACAGCCACGCGTAGTAGAAGATGTCCCATACGCCGAACGCGAAGCAGAAGTGCAGGAAGCGCTCCCATCGATCGCGTCCCGAGATCCAGGCGACGGCGACGAGCATGACCAGCGTGACGGCTTCGCGCCCCACTTCGATCGCCCCGACCCACGACTCGATCAGCCTCAAGGGAAAGTCGAAGCCCTGGGGGTAATAGATGAGCCGGAGGTAGACGACCACCGCCGATTCCAGGTAGGCCATCGCCACGGCGTACGCCGTGAGCCACCCGAGGCCTCGCATGAGCTGTGTGTCGCGCGGGTTCATCGCATCGCACCTCGCATGACGCAGCGTCTCTTCCCCGCGGCGTCGGCCGGGATCACGAATGATACAATCGCGCGCGCCAATGACCGCGGCGACCGAGGGACCGGTGGGACAGGAGCGCGCCGAGCGCTTCATCGGCTCGGCGTTCCGGGTCACGGTCCTCCTCCTGGTCGCCATCGGCGCACCCTTCGTCTTCGGCTACCGCTCCGCGGACCCCGTATGGGGGCCCTTCACCTCACGCTATCTCTTCGGTGTGCTCGTCCCCTTCGCCGCCGTCGCGACTGGCGCTCTGGCCGCGGCGCTCGCCTGGGACCCCATCGCCCACGCGCTCTCGGCGATGGCGGGGCGGCTGCCGCGGACGCTCGCTCTCGTGGCCATCTGGGGCGCGGGCATCGGCCTTGTCGCCTACACCGCCTTCATCTCCGACGAGCACGTGAGCGTCCTGATGATGCTGCTCGCGCCGGCCGTCCTGGCCCTGACCTGGCACGCCGCCTTCCGCGGCGCGGCCGCGTTTCTGGCCCTGTTCCCCATCCTCCTCTTCGGCATCGTGCTGTTCGGCGTGGAGCTGGCCACTGGCGCTGCACATCCTCTCGCCGTCTGGGGCGATGCCAGCACGTTCGCCTCCCTCTTTCCGCGCGAAGCCCCCTTCATCGGACCGGGGGGACGCCTGAGGCCGGGGCTGAACACGCGGATGCGCGCGCCGGAGTATCCAGCCGGCGCCGGCATCGTCACCAACGCCGACGGTTTTCGCAACACGCAGGAGTTCGTCATCCCGGGGGACTACTCCGAACTGCGCTTGCTGAGCCTCGGCGACTCGTTCTCCACCGGCTTCTGCGCCGACCAGGAGCACTTCTTCGGCTCCCTGCTGGAGCAGGAGATCCGCGTCGCGTCGGAACGCGCGCGCGTCATGAACGCCGAGGTGTCCGACCCGGCGTACGGGCTTCACTACCTCCAGATGCACGGCATGCGCTACCGCCCCGCGCTCGTCATCTACGGGCTCTCGGGGAACGACATCATGCAGGCCGAACAGTTCTACGGGCCCGACCGCCTCTTCCACCTGACGGAGGAAGGACGTCTGGAAGCGAACCCCGCCTTCGACCCGGATGTTGCCGACGCCTGGACGCGCTTCGCCGATTTCGCCTACCCGGTGGCCGGAGATCTTTCCACCGAGCCGTCGCGCGCCGCGTCGCTGGTTCTCGCGAAGCTCGTGCGCTTCCGCCTCTTCGCCATGTTCTCGGGCGCCTCACGCCGCGCCGGCGCAACCCCCGTCCCGATGCCGGGCTTCGCCGGCGACGCCGAGCGCGCCGATGGGCGCAAGCGACTGGTGGACGGAGCGTCGAACCTCGCGTTCTTCTACCGCCCCGGGGGCGCGCCCGTGGACACGATGTACGCGGCGTTCTTCGACCTGCTGCTTCAGATGCGTGAGACGGCCCACAGGGGGGGCGCGCAGTTCCTTCTCGTGCTCCATCCGTCACGACTCCAGACGCAGCCGCAGGACTGGGAGATCATGAAGCAGCGCTGGAAGCTCGCCGAGGAAGACTTCGACCTCACGCTCCCCGACCGGCGCATCGCAGAGTTCTGCGACGACCATGGGATCAGGCTGTGCGATCTGCGCGAGGACTTCATCACGGAGGCGGGCCGGGGGAAGAACCTCTACCTCCCCGGCGGGGACACGCACTACAACAGGGAGGGGCACGCCGTCGCGGCCGCGGCGGCCGCGCGCTGCCTGCGCGCGATGCTTCCGTCAATGGAGGGAGTCGGCCACATCGCGACTCAGGCCTCTGCACCCAGGCCCCCCGGCACTCTCGCTCGATAACCCGGCTCGCCGCATAAACAGCAAATGCGGCTGCTGAATATCGGCATATTTCAAGCGTTCTCAGTACGTTACACGATCAGCCCCGCCGACTTAGGCCGACCGGCCCTCGCAAGATAAGAAAACCGCGGTAGGATTGGCCCAGGCGGATAACTCGGGCGCTTGCTGGAACTTGACCGGTCCCTCCAACATTCCAAGGGTCCGCCAAACACTGACCGGCTCGCGGCACAAGCGATTTAGGAAGCCTAATTTCAGTTGGACGGGCAGGTAAGGACTATGGACGTCGTCATTCCAATCATCATCACGGCTGCGCTCTTAGCTATTCCAGGACCAGATCATCCGAACCATGCCGAGTTGGCCACTTCACAGGTTCCAGGGACATACGACGTTCTGATCTGCAAAGGCAGTTGTGCTTTTGGTTCGGCCGAAAATGTTCTTGTTCGCGGCACTGTGGTCTTGAAGCATGAGCCGTATTCTCAATCCGAGTTTCCAGAAAGAGCTCGCAAGAACTTCAGGTCCGGCTTTTCGCTGGTTGGTCCAACTAACGGGTGCTTTGTTCTTGAGACTCTTGAGAAGGGCCGAGGTGATGTCCCGCTTTCCGTTGAACGGTGACGACGGTCCGGGTTCATGTTCTACGCGATCTTCGCCTTGCTGTCCAGCGTCTCGTTCTTGATCGTTGCCTCCAGAGCCGCGATCATCTGAGG